>JAANMT010000305.1_pt1 | contig 53833 bp, 45 predicted proteins | sample 7279711 | NCBI WGS metagenome assembly JAANMT01 (sample SAMN14094538, study PRJNA606508) | bioreactor metagenome | isolation source: A lab-scale SPAN reactor treating ammonium-rich wastewater day 1 | place: Ireland: Galway | collected 2017-01-16 | reverse complement strand
CGGAATTCGACCGCGGTGGGATCGTTGAAGATAGCCACAGCCAGGGCGCGGCAGAAGTCGGTGTCAAACCCGGTGAATTCCCCGGCTTCATTGAGGAAGCCGAATCCAGGAACGCCCGCATTGACGCCGCAGCGAAGCACACCATTGCTTCTGACCGCTTCCAGGCGAGCCGACTCCATCACGAAAGAGACCGGGACGTTGACCTGCACTTCCTGAGTCTCGATCACTGTCACTTCCTTAGTTTCGACGACGGTCACGATTTCGGGTTCGACCGGGGCGCAAGCGGCAAACACAAGGCTGGCAAGGATCAACATCCCCGTAATCGCAAAGAGTTTACGCATTTTCTCCTCCTCGAGAAATAGGTATGGGTTTATACGACGGTTTGGGCAAGATCAGTTATATCCGCTAAAGCCACCTCCTTTCAAAAATGGTTTCACGCATTATAGTATAAAATCCGCGAATGAACAGGTTGTTTACAGATTCTTTCAAGGTTCCGCGCTCACGGAGGCAAAACGCGCGTTCGTCAATTTTGCGAGATCGTCCACCGACAGTTTGATGTTCAAGCCTCTCTGTCCGCCCGACACGTGAATCTCAATGTAATTTTGCGCGGAGGAATCGATGACGACCTGAAATCCCTTATTGATGAGAGCGAGCGGAGAGATTCCCCCCGCCTGCAAGCCGGTCAACTGTTCCGCTTCGCGTTCGGTGGGCAGATGCACCTTCTTTTCGCCCAACGCCGCGGCGAGGGCTTTTAGATCCACATTCGATGGACCGGGGACGAGCGCGAGCAATGGTTTTTTGGGTTTGTCGCGGGCGACGACAATGGTCTTGAAAACAGAAGCAGGCTCGACGTCGAGAAGACGCGCCGTTTCCAGCGCGCCAAGTTTTTCGCCGGGGAGTTCGTACGCGGTGTAGGAAATCCTGCGGGAATCCAGCAATCGGGTGACGTTGTTCCTGATCGGCATCGTTCTGGATTTTACCAGCGAATGAAACGCGCTGCATCTCCGATGTCGCCGCCCCGCCTCCCGCATTGCAAAAGCCTGTCACGCCGCCGACGGGCTTTTCTTCCGCGCTCACGAGCGTAGTAAAATACTCCGCGATGAAAGACGCGAATACGGTCGTCCCCTTCGATAAACTGATCGAACAACTCCCCGAGCATTACACGCTGGCGGACAAGGAGTTGGTTCAACGCGCCTATCGCATTGCGGAAGAGGCGCACCGCGGGCAAAAACGCCATTCGGGGGAACCGTACATCAATCATTGCGTTGCCGTGGCCGGCATCCTGGCGGACCTGCGCGTGCCGCCCGAGGTGGTCGTCGCAGGACTCCTGCACGACGCGGTCGAAGACACCTCTCTCACCCTGGAGGACATCCGCCGCGATTTCGGGGATACGGTCGCCAACCTCGTAAACGGCGTGACCAAACTGACCAAACTGCCGCGCGTCTCGCGCGGCGACCAGCACAAGGAAACCGGCGACGAAAGCGGTAACGGCTCGAAACCGCCGGAGGAGCCGGAACACCCGAAGCCGCGCAAACAGGACCTCAAATCCGAAACCCTGCGCAAGACCTTCCTTGCCATGGGCGAGGACGTGCGCGTGGTCTTGATCAAACTGGCGGACCGCCTGCACAACATGCGAACCCTCCACCACGCCCCCGAGGAAAAGCAAAGGCGCATCGCCAAAGAGACGCTGGATATCTTCGCCCCGCTCGCCAACCGCCTCGGCATCTGGCAGATCAAGTGGGAATTGGAAGACCTCGCCTTCCGCTACGTCAACCCGGAAAAATACAAGGAGATCGCGAACCAACTCAGCGAAAAACGCCCCGACCGCGAGGCGCAGATCGAAGTCATCAAGGACTCGCTCGTCAAACTTCTCGCCAGGAACAACATCCACGCCGAGATCAGCGGAAGACCCAAACACATCTACTCCATCTACAAGAAGATGATGAAGAAGGGCAAGCCGTTCGACCTGGTGCGCGACGTGCGCGCCGTCCGCCTCATCGTCCCGGACGTCCCGTCCTGCTACGCCGCCCTGGGCGTGATCCACACCCACTGGCGCCCCATCCCCGGCGAATTCGACGATTACATCGCCGCGCCGAAGGACAACTTTTATCAGTCGCTTCACACGGCGGTGATCTACGACGACAAGCGCCCGCTCGAAGTACAGATCCGCACGCCCGAAATGCACATGAACGCGGAATACGGCATCGCCTCGCATTGGAGGTACAAGGAGGGCGGGCGCATCTCGGACAAGGCGTACGAAGACCGCATCAACTGGCTCCGCAGCATGATGGAATGGCGCTCCGAAGTGTACGACGCGCAGGAATTCGTGGAAGGCATGAAGACCGACGTCTTCCAGGACCGCGTCTACGTCTTCACCCCGCGCGGCGACATCATTGACCTCGCCGCCGGTTCCACGCCGATTGACTTCGCCTACCACGTCCACACCGACATCGGTCATCGCTGCCGCGGCGCGCGCGTCAACGGAAAACTCGTCCCGTTGTACCAGGAATTGAAGACCGGCGACCAGGTCGAAATCCTGACCGCGAAGCGTGGAGGTCCAAGCCGCGATTGGTTGAACCCAAATCTCGGCCTGGTCAAAACACAGCGCGCGCGTTCCAAGATCAAAGCCTGGTTCAAGAAACAGGAGGTGGAGCAGAACCTCGCCCAGGGACGCGCCACCCTCGAACGCGAACTGCAACGCCTCGGCATCACCGGCATGAACTTCGATAACATCGCGCGCGACCTGGGCTACAAAACGCCCGACGAATTGTTCATCGCGCTCGGCACCGGCGACCTGTCCATCAGCCGCGTCATCCGCCGCTTCGCAGAGACCGAGGAAAGCGCCGACGTGCTTGTGGCGGGCACGCAGGCAAAGGAAACCGTCAGCACCGATACCATCGAGGTCGTGGGCTTGAAGGGCTTGCTCTCGCAAATGGCGAAATGCTGCAACCCCATGCCCGGCGACCAGATCGTCGGCTACATCACGCGCGGGCGCGGCGCGACCATCCATCGCCAGGACTGCCCGAACATTCTACGCCTCAAGGACAAGGAAAGACTCCTGCAGGTGGATTGGGGAAAACTCGAACGCACCTATCCCATTCCCATCAAGGTCAAAGCCTACGACCGCCAGGGTTTGATGGGCGACATCTCCACCCTGCTCGACAGCGAAGGCGTGAACATCGCCGACGTGTCCGTCAATTTCAACCGCACGCTCGCCGACCTCAACCTGATCGTCGAAGTGAAGAACCTCGATCAACTCAGCCGCATCCTCACGCGCATCGAAAACCTGCCCAACGTTTTGGAGGCGCACCGCGTAAGACCGGGATAATACAATTTACGATTGACGACTGGATAACACAACATGTCTCTTCTTAGCGTTGACCAGGCACGGGAAAGAATCCTCTCCCACTTCGAACCCGTCGAAACCGAGACCCTCCCGCTGACGAATTGCATACACCGCGTTCTGGCGGCGGATATTAGCGCGGCGGACGACCTGCCCCTCTTCGACAACTCCTCCATGGACGGATTCGCCCTCCGAGCCGCGGATACATCGAACGCCGCGCCCGCTTCACGCGTGACCCTGCGCGTGGTCGCCGACATCCCGGCCGGATCCGCGCCGAAAGTTTCCCTCGCCCCCGGCGAAGCCGCGCGCATTATGACCGGCGCGCAAATGCCCACCGGCGCGGACGCGGTCGTCCCGGTCGAGGACACGGACTTCGACACTCGCGCGCCCGGAACGCCCGCGCCGGCGACCGTCACCCTCGAAAAGCCCGTCAACGCCGGGGACAACGTCCGTCCGCGCGGCATGGACGCGCGCGCGGGACACAACGTCCTCGAAAAAGGGAATCTTCTCAAACCGCAGGATATCGGCTTGCTGGCAATGCTCGGCTTTGCGGAAGTCGAAGTTTACAGAAGACCACGCGTGGCGCTGCTCTCCTCCGGCGACGAACTGCTCGAGGCGGGCGCGCCGCTCGAATCGGGAAAGATCCGCGATTCGAATTCCTACATGCTCGCGGCATTGATCGAAAGCGCGGGCGCGCAGGTGTTGCGCCTGGGCATCGCAAGGGATACGCGCGCATCGGTGCAGGGATTGATCGAACAGGCGGTATCGCTCGACGCCGACCTGATCCTATCCTCTGCGGGCGTGAGCGTCGGCGCGTTCGATTACGTCAAGGACGTCGTCGAATCGAACGGCAGCCTGAATTTCTGGCGCGTCAACATGCGTCCCGGCAAACCGCTGGCTTTCGGCGAATACAAAAACATTCCCTTCATTGGACTGCCCGGCAACCCGGTGTCGGCGTTCGTCGGCTTCGAGGTCTTCGTGCGCGACGCGCTTCGGAGGCTGGGAGGCATCCCGGACGGAGGCAGGCAGAACGTCCGCGTGAGATGCGAGGAGGAGATCCGATCCGATGGACGCGAGAGTTATTTGCGCGCCGTCCTCCGCGAAAAGGAGGGTCTGTATTTCGCCCGTTTGACAGGGCATCAGGGCTCGGGAAATTTGTTGTCATTGGTGCAGGCGGATGCTTTACTAATTATCCCCGCTGGTGTAAAATGCGTGCCTGCTGGTCAGGAACTGAACGCCTGGCTGTTATGAGGAACAATGACTAAACGGCTTACACAGATCACCATCGCGCTCGCCATTTTGGGTTTGCTGGTCTCGATTTACATGACCATTTACAAATACACGTCGAACGATAGCATGTGCCTCGGCTCCGGCGATTGCAGCACCGTCAACGCAAGCCGGTATTCGGAAGTGAACGGAATCCCCGTGGCGCTGATCGGCGTGTTCGGTTATGCCGCCATTCTCGGCATCCCATGGCTCGAACGCAGGAACGACTTTTTCCAATCCAACGGGAGCATGATCCTGTTCGGCATTTCGTTGATCGGTTTTCTCTTTACGCTCTGGCTGGTATATGTGGAGATCGTCCTTCTCAAGGGGGCGCTCTGTCCGTTCTGCGTGACCTCGCAGATTACCATGACTTTGATCTTTATCATCTCGCTTATTCGTGTGATACGACAATCGTAATCGCGCCAGGAGGAATGAATGCCCCGCATCAAGTGTCATTACGCAGATTGTGTTTTTTTGGATGAAGGTTATTGCAGCGCCGCAGCGGTGGAGATTGACCCCGATACCGGTTGCAACACCTACACCCCCTCCGACGAAGCCGCGGAGGAGGAATGGGAGGAGGAGGAGGAACTGGAATGGGAGGACGACGAGGAAGAGGAAGAGGACGATCTTTGGGATGAGGACGAGGACGAATTCTAACGCCTCCTTCCGCCCCCGCGCCTGATCCGCCTTCGATCAACCTGGGACGCAGCCCGCGCTGCGTCTCTTTTTGTTTATGAACGCCCTGTCATTTCGAGGGAGCGCAGCGACCGGGAAATCTTCCTCGCCGGGTCAAAGATTTCTCCCCTCGGTCGAAATGACAAGACGCTAGAGGGAATACCGATACAATAACACCCCCGCCGCCACCGCGAGATTCAACGAACTGACGCGCCCCATCATCGGCATCGAAACGACCACGTCGCAGGCGTCCATTTGCTGGCGCGATAATCCCTTTTGCTCGCTGCCCAGCGCGAGGATCCAGGGAAGTTGTGGAACGAGAGTTTGATAATCCACATCCCCGTGAGCGGATGCGCCGATCATCTGATAGCCGTTCCTCCGCGCCCACCTCGCGAACTCATCGAACGAAGTTTGAACCACCGGCTTCCAGAACAACGCCCCCATGCTCGAACGCACCACCGACGGGTGATACAACTCCACGCCGCCGTCGAGCAGAAACAGGGCGTCCGCGCCGACCGCGTCCATCGTGCGGAGGATGGTTCCGACGTTGCCCGGATCCTGCGGGGTTTCAAGTGCAACCCCCCGATGAATTTGTCCCAGTTCATCCAGGCGGGTGTGCCTCTGCCGCACAATGGCAAGAATGCCCTGCGGATTATCCTTGTCAGCAATGGATTCCATCACTTGCGGCGTGACAGGCTGGGGAACGGGCGAAGCGGCGCGTGAGATCAACTCATGGGCGAATTTGCTCGTCAACAAATCGGGCGCGTAGAGCGCGTGTTCCACCTTCCATCCCGCCTCGAATGCCTCCCCCACGTGATGGATGCCCTCCACGAGAAACAGCCCGCTCTCGCGCCGCGCCTTTTTCTGTCGCAGGGCGCGCGCCTGTTTGACAAGCGGATTGCTCGAACTCGCGATGAGGTTTTTTTTCATATTCTCGTTATACACAGGAATTCGGAGGTTTTATAAAACCATCGAATTCAGGGATCATTCATCCGCTGCAACGCGCAATTTTGCCACCATGCCGGATACGATGTGACCCGGCGTCCTGCAAACGATTTCATAATCGCCCGGTTCCGCGGGGGCGGTAAAGGAGGTCTGCGCGCTGCCGCCCGGTTGAACCTCCACCTCCCAATAGATGTTGGGGGTGTCGCTATCGTCCCACGTGTCGCCCGCGTTCGCGCCGTATTTCATAATGACAAAGTTATGGATCACAGCGCCGCTATTTACCGCGTTGACCGTTATCTCCTGCCCCGCCGGAACCGTGAACTCGTTCGGCACGAATTGGAAATCGGTCATCGTCACGTTGATGGTCGTGGTCGGGACGTTTCCGCCGCCTCCGCAAGCCGTCAGCGCAAGGGAAAATCCCAACAGGACAAGAACGACGACGTATTTTTTCATCTCTACTCCTCGTTGTGTTTGGCGTCCCCGCCTGAGAATACCATGAAAATCTTAGAAGCATAAAAAATCCCGCCGCAATGGGAACAAAATGAAGTAAACTGTCCAATGACAGGAGCGATAGATGACGACCCTTACCCGATCCGCCGCGAACAAATACTGGACCTACGCCCTATGGCTGGCGTTCTTCACCATCTTCTACAACCTCGCCGAGGGAGTGATCTCCATCTTCTTCGGCATCTCGGATGAAACGCTGACCCTTTTCGGCTTCGGCGTGGACTCGTTCATCGAAGTCATGTCCGGCATCGGAATTCTCGCCATGGTGATCCGCATCCGCCAGCATCCCGATACGCCGCGCTCTCAATTCGAACGGAGCGCGTTGCGGGTGACAGGCACGGCGTTCTATCTGCTCGTCGCCGGGCTTGCCGTCACCGCCGTTTACAACGTCATCGTCGGGCACAAACCCGAAACGACGCTGCCGGGACTCATCATCTCGATCATTTCCATCGCGGTGATGTGGGCGCTGGTGAAGGGCAAACGCAAGGTTGGACGCGCCCTCAACTCCCAGCCCGTCCTATCCGACGCGAACTGCACGATGGTCTGCATTTACATGTCGGTCGTTCTATTGGCATCGAGCCTGATCTACGAATTGACCGGCTTTGGCTTCGTGGATTCCATCGGCGCGCTGGGGTTGATCTGGTTCTCGTACAACGAAGGGAAGGAAGCCTTCGAAAAAGCCGCAGGCATGGAAGATTGCTGCGACGACGAGGAATGTGTGGTCTGACACGGGAAACGCCCGCATAGTTTGAACGAAATACTGGAATTTATCCGGTATACTCTGGGGAAATCGCCATGAACAACGACCGCTTTCAAATCATCACTCCCGCCTCCCGCGCGGACTACCGCGACCTGGTGCGCGGGCTGACCAAAGCCGCGTGGCCCGAATTCATGCTGCACGACGCCGTAGCCAACGAGAACTGGCACGAACTGCTGGACAGTTTCGCGGACTATCAACTGGCAATGTACGACGCGGAAAACAACCGCGCCGCGGCAATGGCAAACGGCTTCCCGTTGAGGTGGGACGATGCGCTCGAAAACCTTCCCGATGACGGCTGGGACTGGGCGTTCGCGGAAGCGGTGAAGAATCACAAACAGGGAATATCCCCAAACTATCATTGCGCGATCCAGGTCGTCATTCATCCAGATTATCAAAGCCAGCGGCTCAGCGCGCCGATGGTCAAAGCGGTGCGCGGCGTCTCCAAATCCAAAGGCTTGAATGCCCTGATCATCCCCGTCCGCCCGAGCGGGAAGAGCAAATACCCGTTGATCAGCCTGGACGATTACATCACGTGGAAGGACGAAGAGGGACTCCCCTTCGACGCCTGGCTGAGGGTCCATGCCAGGCTGGGAGGCAGGATCATCAAGGTGTGTCATCACTCAAAGACCGTGCGCGGCAGGCGCGCGGAGTGGGAGCAGTGGACCGGCTTGAAATTCCCGCAAAGCGGACGCTACGTCATCCCCGATGCGCTGGTTCCAATCGAGATGAACGTCGAACAGGACGAGGGCGTTTACGTCGAGCCGAATGTGTGGATAATGCATTCCCCTGCCTGATTTATAATTAAATCCATGAAACCCTTTCATTGGCTGGTTATTGCGTTTGCATTTCTTCTCCTCGCCTGCCAGCCAGCCTCGTCCCCTACCGTTACCATCATTGACAACGATCAGGTTATAACGCTTCAAACGAACGAACGCGCGCCTTCGGCGATCCTCGCGCAGGCGGGGATCACCCTTAAACCGAATGATCGCCTCCTCCTCGACGGACTCCCCATTGCGCCAAATTCTCCAGTCCCTGATTCTCCAATCACATTACAACTCCGCCGCGCGGTTGCCATCACCATCGCCTCGCCGCAGGGGGAACGAACCATCCAAACCTCCGCGTTCACGGTCGGCGAAGCGTTGCAGGAGGCGGGCATGCAACTTTCAGCCAACGATAAAGTTGACCCGCCCCTCAATTCCCCAATTCCCCAACTCGCCAATCTCCCGATCACGATCCATCCCTCCCGCGCACTCACCGTCAGCGCGGATGGAAAGGTCGTGCAGATTCGATCGTCGGCGAGAACGGTTGGGGAGGCATTGGCTGAGGCTGGGATTCCGCTCCTCGGGCTCGACTACAGCCTCCCGTCGGAGAATGAAGCGCTGCCGACCGATGGGCAGATCAAGGTCGTGCGCGTCAGCGAGTCTGTCGTCCTCGCGCAAAAGTCCGTTCCATTCGAAAGCGAGCTGATCGCCTCGGCGGACGTCCCACTCGATCAAACGCAGGTGTTACAACCCGGTGAAAACGGACTCATCGCGCAGCGCATCCGCATCCGTTACGAGGACGGGGAGGAAATTTCGCGCCTGACCGAAGACGAAACGCTCGTGCGCCCGCCGAAGAACCGCATCCTCGGTTACGGCACAAAGGTCGAGATCAAGACCGCCGTCGTGGACGGCGTGACCATCGAATACTGGCGCGCAGTGCAGATGTATGCCACGTCGTATTCGCCGTGTCGTTCGGGCGGCGACCGGTGCTATCCCGGCACGTCTAGCGGCGCCAGGGTGCAAAAAGGCGTGGTGGGGCTGCGTTACAGTTGGTACCTGGTCATGCAGGGACAACCGTTTTACATCCCCGGTTATGGGTACGCCACCGTGGCGGACGTGTGCGGCGGATGCGTGGGCAGACCGTGGATAGATCTCGGTTATAGCGACGAGGATTGGGAACAATGGAGTTCGTGGGTCACGGTCTATTTTCTGACGCCCGTGCCGCAGAACATCGTGTACGTTTTGGAATGACCTTTGCGAGCGGACGCATCCAATGGATCGAAGAACAAGGAGAGCCGACCTTTTGCGAATCAATGAAATCCCCCCGCTCGACGCGTCCGCATTGCTCAAGCGTTACGGCTTGCGAGCCGATAAAAGACTCGGGCAGAACTTTTTGCAGGATCCGTCCGCGCTCGAGACCATCGCCTCCGCCGCGCAGATACAACCGACGGACACCGTCCTGGAGATCGGTCCCGGGCTCGGAAGCCTGACGCGTTACCTTGCGGTCCTGGCGCGCCGCGTCGTTGCGGTCGAACTGGACGCGGACCTGATCCCGCCTCTTCGGGCGATTGCCAGCCCCTACAAAAACGTCCACATCGTTCACGGCGACATCCTGGAACTCGACCCCGGAGAATTGATCCATGACGCGGATTATCTGGTCGTCGCAAACATTCCCTACTACATCACGTCCGCCATCATTCGCCACCTGTTGGAGAGCCGACCCAAACCGCGCCGCATCGCGCTGACGGTTCAAAAGGAGGTCGCGGGGCGCATTTGCGCGGCACCCGGGGATATGAGCCTGCTGGCGTTGAGCGTGCAGGTATATGGAAAGCCGCGCATCGCGGCGCGCATCCCCGCGGGAGCGTTCTTTCCCGCGCCGAAGGTTGATTCAGCGGTTCTGACGGTTGACATTTACCCGAATCCACTGATCGAACCGGAATGGCTGGATGCGTTTTTCAAACTCATCAAAGCCGGGTTCAGCCAGAAACGCAAAACCCTGCGAAATTCGCTTTCGTCAGGATTGCGCCTTCCCCCCTCAAAAGCCGCGGAACTGCTTGCAAAAGCGGAGATTGATCCCATGCGCCGCGCGGAGACGTTGAGCATCGAGGAATGGCGAAGGCTCTGCGCGCTTGTCAATTGACGCAACCCGCGCCAGCGCGCGAATGCGCGCCTTCGCGGTTTCATCCAAAGAAATGCGCCTCCCCGATTTGGGAGGCGCATTATCATTCCTCGACCTTGATCGCGTGCGGGCGGCTTTTCCTGCGCAGGTCGCGGTAATGCCACCACACGTCCCACACGCGCATCGCCGCCTCGAGTTGTATCATGAGCGACATCTTCGACTTCCCCCAACGACGATCCGAAAAATGAATGGGGACTTCCGCCATATCGAGCCCCATCAAATAGGCGACGTACGCCATCTCCACCAGGAAAACGTACCCGTTGGAACGAATGCGTTCGAGCGGGATCGTCTGCAAAGCGGTTCGCCGCCACATGCGGTAGCCGGTCGTCACGTCATGCAGCGGGAAACCGAGGATCGTCCGCGCGTAGCGATTGCCGAACGCGGAAAGCGCCTTTCGCCAGAGGGGCCAGCGGCGGGCGAGCGATCCGCCCTTCACGTAGCGGGACCCGATCACCACGTCGCAGGATTCGAAGCGGCGCGCCATCTCGACCAGCACGGCCGGGTCGTGGGAAAAATCCGCGTCCATCTGGACCACGGCCTCTGCTCCCATTTCGAAAGCCTTTTCGAACCCTTCGAGATACGCGGAGCGTAATCCCAGTTTGCCGGGTCGGGATAACACCGCGATCCGCCCGCCGTACTCCTTCGACAACTTCCGCGCGATCTCTCCCGTCCCGTCCGGGCTGTTATCGTCCACGACAAGTACGGACAAATCCAACGGAAGCGAAAAAAGAGCGGAGACCAGCCTTGGGAGGTTCTCCGCTTCGTTATAGGTTGGCAGGACAACGACGATCTTCACAACTGCCTGTCCAAAAGGTCGCTCTTCAATTGATCCACGCTGGAATAGCGACCAAATGCCGAAGGTACGTCGGTCACCTCCACCGAAAGCCTGTCGGAGCGTTTCGACGCCTGCTCACGGTCCTTGATCGGGTAAAAGTAATCCAGCGATTGTTCGAGCCTCGACTTGATGCGTTCGCTAAAGGCGGACATCGCGGCGGGCGGCATGACGACCACGAAATCCGTGGGGCTGATGTGACCGAGGAAATCGTCGGTCGCGCCCGATTCCTTGATCGTGTTATGGATCATCAGGCTGATCGCCCGCATCACGTCGTCCGACGCGACGAACCCGTAGGCTTCGCGGAACGAATCCAGGTGAACGATGGAAATGTGGAGCAGCGCCCATCCGCTTTTGTGGATCACTTCGGAGAGGCGCTCGTCAACGAGGGGACCCTCGGGCAATCCGCTGACGGGGTTGGTCAACGACCCCTGGCTGACGCGCCTGAGCGCATTGCGAACGCGCAGGCGAAGTTCCTGCACGTCGAACGGCTTGGTGATGTAATCGTCCGCGCCGACCTCGAATCCCTGCAGGCGGTCCACGCGTTCGCGTTTCTCCGTCAGGAAGATGATGGGAATCTCCTGGGTGCGTCGGTCGGCGCGCAGGCGCCGCGCCACCTCGTAACCGTCAATGTCGGGGAGGCGGATGTCCAAAATGATGAGGTCGGGTGAAATGGTCTGACCGGCGCGCACGCCGTCCTCCCCCCAGTTGACGGTATACACGTCGTATCCCTGGACACGGAAATAGGCGTTCAACATTTCCGCGACGTCGGGGTCGTCTTCGACGATCAGGATCTTGTGTTTGGCTTCTGCCACGTCAGCCCCGCTTTACGCCATGGGTTCTTTTTGAATGACGAATTCGCACACCGCGTCGCCCATCGCCACGCATTTCGATTCGTTGACGCGGAACTCGCTGCCCCCCGAAACCCACTTGAGCGATTCCTGCAACAGCCCGGTGGCGATGTAACAGACCGGCTTGTCCGCGTTTACGCGCCCCCAGCATACGGGACATTTGTGGATGGTCCAGATGAACTCCGTATCCTTCTCCTCGACGGTGCTGTGCTGGTCGCTCAATTGGGAAAAGATCTTGGCGAACGCCGGCAGACCAATCCTCAGTTTGGATTGAAGCGGGAGAACGACAAAAGCCAGGTCAGCCGCGCCGGCCAGGGCGCCGAAGTTCTTCAGGGCGTCGGAGAAGGTCGCCCGTCCAGCCCGAAGCGCAAGCCCGCGCCCGCCGCGAGGACCGTACATTTCCTCCAGCGCAACGCCGATGGCAGACAGTTCGGCAAAGTCGAAGCCCTTGTCCAGGTTATCGGGCGGGTAGTTTTCGATGTAGTGGTTCAAGCCAGCGAGGTTGAGGATGGCGTTGAGTCCGTTCTTTCCCATCACTTCTTCCAGGGATTTTATGATGATCAATCCAAATTTGTTGGGGTAATATAAACCGGCGTTTTGCACAGGGCTCATACTCGACTCCAGTTAGATCAGTTTTGCGAGATCTTCGGCGGTGCGTCTCATATCCAGGAAGATCAAGCCTAATTTTGCCTGCTCACGCGCCAACGCGGTGAGAACCGCATCCTCGCCCACCGACATCAGCACAACGTAGCCCTTTTCCCCTTTGATGTACACCTGTTCCAGCGAACCCCTGCCCAGTTCAGTGGCAATGCGCTCGCCCAGGGATAACATCGCCGCAGACATCGCCGATACGCGATCTTCCTCCACGCCCTGAGGCAAAGCGGAGGCAATGCTCAAACCGTCCACGCTTACCACTGCGGACGCTTCGATGTCGGGGGAAGATGCCTGCAATTCCCGGAGACGATCAACCATTTGTTGAGTTCGTGATTTGGACAAGACAGCCCTCCTGCGCAGAATGAATGCTCCAGCCAATGCTTTTGGCTGAAATCGTATTGACAAGAATTGCGGATAATATAGCGTAGTGGACAAAATGTGTCAAGCCAGCGCGTTTCAAATCCCGCCGGGCGTTAACAGAACTGCAAACACGGGCGTCATCGCGCCGTCTGGTAAGATTACACCGCGCATGAAAAGGATTCTTCTTTTCCTATCCGCCGTCATTCTCTTCATCGTTCCCGTTTCCAGCCGGCCGGGCGCGCACGCGCAGGAGGACGAACCGGAAAGCGGGGCTGTGGTCTGTGCGCCCGGCGCATATCTGGACGCGCCGGACGATTGCCTGCCTCTCGGACCATCCACTTTCATCACGGAAATGGCAAGGCTGGGGCTGACGTTTCCTCCGCGCCCTTTGCTGGCGAATAAACCCGACCCATCCCTCACCGATCTTCCATATCGTTACTTTCGCCTCGACGAGGAGCATGTACCGGTGTTGAACGCTCCCGGCGGCGATCCCGCCGGGCAGGGATACCTGCCGGGGTTCGTGTACGTTTCGTACATTGACCGCGTGGATACCGGGCGCGGCGTCTATTACCTGCTCGAATCCGGCGGGTGGATACCGGGCATGGGATCGCGCATCGGGGAATATTCCCGGTTCCAGGGGTTGCAGTTCCGCTCGGCGCCGCGCAATCCCTTTGGGTGGGCGCTGCCATTCTACAGCGACAGCATACCGGTCAGGAGGGCGCCCGGCTACAATACGCCGCTCACCGAAAAGGTTCTTTACCCATACGTTGACATCGTGCAGGTCTACGATACGAAGCGCGCGGACGGTGTGGATTGGAACATGATCGGTCCCAACGAGTGGGTGGAGGCGCGCGTCCTGGCTGTGACAACTCCAAAGACCGCGCCGCCCGAAGGAGTCGCCGGGCACCGCTGGATTGACGTTGACCTGGCGGAGCAAACGCTGGCGGTCTACGAGGACAATGAACTGGTATTCGCCACCGTCATCGCCAGCGGACTCGAACCGTTCTGGACCCGCCCCGGCCTGTTCCAGATCTACGAGAAAAAAGAGACCGAGACCATGCGGAACAGCGACCCGACCGACTTTTATTATCTCGATAACGTTCCCTGGACGATGTACTTCGACAAGGCACGCGCGCTGCACGGCGCATACTGGCGCACGCGTTTCGGTTATCCCCAATCGCATGGCTGCGTCAATCTTTCCGTCGGCGACGCGCACTGGCTATTCAACTGGGCGAACGTGGGTGATTACGTTTACGTCCACGATGCCACCGGACAAACGCCCACCGATCCCGCGCTCTATCCAGACTGGGCGTATTGACACGCCTTAATGCGTATGATAAACTACGCCCCGCTTCGATAAAACTGGTCCCGTGGTGTAGCGGCCTAACATGCGGCCCTGTCAAGGCCGAGATCGCGGGTTCGAATCCCGTCGGGACCGCAGTTACCACCCTGTTCAAACAGGGTAATCAAAACAGGAGGAAACACAGAGGCCCGCTGGATTGCCGCTGACGTTTCTTCCAGAGAAAAGATTGCCTCGAATAGCGTTCGAAGCAATCTTTTTTTATTCCCTGCCATCGCACCAATCGGGCGGCTTGCATCCCTGCCGCGACCAATGCTGCGATCATCTCCCAGGAGAAAACTTCCTTCACACTGCACTCTCCTGTAAGATCCGAAGCGGAAACGCGTTACGAGCCTCCCACACACACGGGGTATAGCGCCTCCTTGGGCACGGTCATTGCCTGTGGACTTAAGATTTCCTGTCCGTTGTCGAAGACATCAAACAGGGTTTCGCCGCGCGTTGTTGCGATGTACATGGTAAATGCATCTGGTAACGCGCCGCCGACTGGCAGATTGAGCGAAGGTCCGGCGGCTTTAGCCGACTTATCTACAAGGAGACCGCGCCCAACCATGACTGTGACCACGCCCCTTACGCGAGTGACAGCAACCTGCTCCGGACCCCGAATGATCTCTGCATCTGGTCCTTTCGCGACTACCTGAGTCCACGCATCGCCCGATGGCAGGGCGATCCCGAATAGACGGTCAATGCCGGGCAGGGCGCTCCCATCCACGGACATATCGAGCCCGGTTTCGGGGTTTTCATCGAGATCGAGATACAGGTAAAGCGTGAATTCCTGTACGGTCTCCGGCGATTCAGCAAAAGTTAGAATGAACCCCGTCGGTATCGGCTTTGATGACTCGAAAGGAGCAACCATGCCAGCCTCAACGGAAAGCAAATCGAGTCCGGCGCAAGGGATGGGTTCGCCGGAGTCGTTGAAGCAATCCGATCCCGCGTCGGAGGCTTTGAATGTTGGAACCTGACAGGCAGTGGGCGATGGCTTGGGCGTAAAAGTTGGAAGCGCCTGCACCGTGACGGGTCCGATGGAAAGGAGGGTGAACGAGTTGACGACCGTGTTGTAGAGGAGATTGAGCTTCGCGAAGTTCTCATCGTGCTCGTCCCACGGCACAAAGATCAACTCGTAACGGCGGTCTTCATGGACCAACAGCACATTTCGGGAGGAAGCCACACCAGCCAGTCCCTCCAGCACGACCGCCTCCTCACCTCCCATGGATAGGTTTGTTCGCCGAATCTCGATGCCCGGAATCTCAGCCTGAGCATCGGCGACGATCTCATCGGCGATCTCACCGACGGTGCGTCCGCCAGCGTCTTCCACTTCGATGATCAGATTCGTATTATGACATCCCATCGTTGGACCTTCGGGGACGAGGCAAACCGTAGTCGGATGGGTCTCTATTTCGATATAGCCTTCCGGGTACAGCAGGCAGTAACCCACCGCCTCCCTAATCAGCAGTTTTGTGCCTTCCACCGGCTCGGGACAGGTTGGCTCAGGCATATTGGTTGGAAGCGCTTGCATCGTTGCGGCGGGGACGACAGTCGTTGCCTGATCCGAAGAGGACAGTTGAGTTGGGCTGATGCCTGTTGGTGAAGCACAGGCTGACAAAGCCAGCGCTGCGACCAGCATAAGCAGAAAAAGGTTTCTTTTCATGTTTCACTCTCCTATAAGTAACAACAGCTGGATGGAGCGAATCGAGTGTCTTTGGAGTTGCACACCTGCGCCACTAGTAGTTATAGAGGCTGAGGGCGAACACCGCGACCGTTGTAAGCAAGACATAGGCAAAGAGAATACCCGCTCCAAATAGAAGAAGCGCGCCTCCTTTTGGATGTCTGCGGCTCAATCGGTCCCCCAGGGCAACGATCACGCCGAGGACGATGTTGAATATGGGCGATCCAAGACCAACGATGAGAAAAGGAATCGCCGGTCTCAGATCCAGCCGCGGAATGTTCATGATGATTCCCGTCAAGCCGAGGGTCAGGCTCAGGACGAGGAACGTGAGCAGGACAGCGGCGGCAAAACCGAGGCGATATTTTTTCGTCAACCAGGCGCACAGGAAGATCACCCCCAGCGCCGCGACCAGAATGGAAATCAACAACACTCCCTCGGACCAATACCAGACCTTAAATCGGGTTGGCACGAAGAACATTATTCTGAAGAAGGCGGAGAAATAACCCAGAGGAAAATCCATCCATCCGTCCATGGCAACTCCTTGTTGGTTCGCCAAATCCCGGCGGTCGGGTCAGCGCATGGAAAACAACATGCCCAATATGAAATAGAGGGCGACCAACACCCGAAAGAGAATCCACCCGCCGCCGATCAGAATGCCGATCCAGGCGAACAGCCTGCCTTTCTCCGTACCGCCTTTTCTCCTGATCTCTCTGAGCGCGAGAATGCCCATTATGATCGCCGCGTATATGGCGAGACTTCCCAACCTGCCTGCCCAGGTGGTCCAAAACTCGAACCTTGCCAGGGTCGGATCGGTGGGCTCCGGCAGGGTCCCCTGCAGGGACGTATAGAACGAGAGTCTGATAAACAACACGCCAAGAGTAAGTACAAGCGCTATCAGTCCGCTCACAAAACTGGCGATTGCCAAACGGTTTGTCTTGATTGTGGTTTCCATCGGTTATTCTCCTGGGGCCGGCATTTCCTATTTTTCGACCTGCACGATCACCAAGCCTGCATCCCCGGCGGCAAGGTACAACAGATCGCCGTCAACGGCAAAGTCGTTGACCGGGAACGGGAAACGCCCTGAAAGATATGGTTGTGTCCTGTCGCTGACGTTCAGCGCCAGAATGCCCTTGTCGTATGCCATCATGTAAATCGTATCGCCCGCCGCAACCATTTTGATGACGATCTCGATGTCAGTCAATTCGAACGTGCCAGCCTGAACTGGATGGGCCGGGTCCGAGATGTCCACCGCATACAGGGTCGTATGATCGGTTCGTTTGTAGAGCGGAGCGAGATAAACGGTGTTGCCGAGGACGACCATTTTCGGCTCACCGAAAGGCGACGGAAAATCCAGCCCGCCCATCTCGATCGGGTTGAATGGGTCGCTGACGTCATAGACGCGTAAACGCGGCTCGCCAAAGGCAATCAAATGCTTACCTGTTACAGCCATTGCGGAGACTGTGAAACCCTCCATTGGAATCCTGCCGACCAGCGCCGGTTTATTAGGATCGCTCACGTCAACGATGCCGATCCCGCCGCCGATTCGCAAGCCGTCAGGAGTATTCGTCAACAACCCTGTATAAAGCACGCTCCCAACCAGGACTGGCGGGGGCCAGTAGAACACGCCCTCTTCGTTGTCCACGCCTATATCTCCCACCGCCATGTGAGGACGGAGCGGATCGCTAATGTCAATTGGAATTGATCCCATCCCGAACAGCCTCGCCCCTCGGACGTAGAGCCCCTCGAAAATGGAAGGCTCGGGGTCTCCCAGATCGAGCCCCTCGCCGCTCAACAGGATCGGGGATGGGCTTGTCACATCCAGCACGTGAAGTCTTTGCATTCGGTTTCTTCCATCTGTCGTCACCAGATAGGCAATTCCTTGATTCACCGCGACACGTCCCGCCGCGATGAATCCATCAGAAGGAGCCAATTCTCCGGTGAGGGCGATGTTTGCCGGGTCGCTGACGTTGTAAATCTCCAAGCCGCGTTCACTGGTGGAGGCAAGTGTGTCACCCTCCACTGTGAAGCGATTGAAACAACTTTGCGGCGGATCGAAATTCAATGCATCCCGCGGCAAGGCTGGATCCGTAACGTCAACTATTTTGAGTCCGGCGGGGCACCCCCCATGTGGAAACGCTCTGCCCAACAGGAAAAGCGCGCCATTGGTCGCCTTGATATCCCCGCCGACCGACATTTCCCGACGGGTGACTTGTCGCGGGTTTGCCGGATCTTTTACGTCGAATACGAGCAGCGCATCCTTGGTCCCGGGAATCTGGTTATTCCCCACAACGAAGGCAAGATCCCTCTCGACGGCAATCTGGTAACTCCAGGCATCCTCCAACGCGATCTGGCTGAGTACCTGGGTGCGATGGATCAATTGCAACGCGCCCGGCGCAGCCGCGTTGTTCGGGGATCCCCCGCCATTGACAAGATAGAGAATTTCTCCGCCGACTGCCATTGCGGCTGTTCCAGTGAGATCGAGTTGTGACGCTTTGGCAGGGTGCGCCGGGTCGCTGACATCAATGGCGATCAACGTTGGCTCGATGCCTGCGGCGAACGTGTAGATAAAGTCTTCGGTCGCGAGCAGGTCACCGGAGACTCCGCTCAATGCCCCGATCTGCGCGGGTCGAGCGGGATCGCTGACATCGTAGATCAATAACTCAGTTCCAGCACGCACGTAAGCCGCGGTGGATTGCACAGCGACCGCCCCAACCAAATCGGACAACACATCGCTCTGCCACAATCGTTGCGGGGAAGACGGATCGCTGATGTCAACGGTGACGAAGCGCGCGCCGACGCCAAGATAGGCGGTATTCCCGTCAAGGGCGACCGCGTCGAACTTACCCCCGGTCTGCCCCACCACCCTGAACTTGATCTCCGCTGGAGGCTGGTCAGTGGACGCATCTACGCTTGCGGAGGTTGGCGGAGGCGCGGCTGGTGTTGCATAAGGGGCTTCGAGGTCATAGCGTAACAGCGCGAAATCCATATCGCTGCCGTTGAAACTCGATCCCGCCACGACGACCTTACCGTCCGACTGAACGGCAATAGCCGAAGCCATGTCCTGGATGCCGCCAATTGACGTGGTGATCATTCCATCGCCGCCCAGGGTCGTGTCCAATGAACCGTCTTTGTTGTAGCGCGCCAGGGCAAAGACCATACTGTCGGCGGTTTGCCTCAGTAGCCCTGCCACCAGGATTCTGCCATCCAGATCGAGCGCAAGCGCGGCGCCGACGTCATTGTCGCCGAAATCTTCTGTCGCCAATCCGTCCTTGCCGAAAGTCTCGTCCAGCGATCCATCCTCCTTATAACGCGTCACCCCGTAGCCGCCAGTGAGAACCAGTATCCCTCCATCCGGTTGGAGGACGAGTCTCCCGCCGCCCTGTCCAAAGGTCAACTCCAGAGCTCCCTCATGGCTGAAGCGTACCAGCGTGGAACCCGCTGACGCGAGTATTCTTCCATCCGGTTGGATCACGATGTCGCCGCTCCAGTCATCGCCGAAGTCGGCAATTACCTTCCCTCCGTCTCCGAACGAAGCGTCCAACGAACCGTCACTGTGAAAGCGCGCTAAAACAAAATCGAAATTGTTACCATTAAAACTGCGCCCTGAGATGAGTATCCTGCCGTCGGGCTGAATAGCGAGCGAATAACAATAGTCGTCGCTGTTTCCGAAATCGGCAGTCACTTTTCCATTGTCGCCAAAGGTTTCATCGAACGATCCGTCGGAATTGAACTGCAAGAGCGTACAGGATGTATCGCTGCCGTTATGCTCCTGCCCGGCTACGACGATCCTGCCATCCGGTCGGAGCGCCACTGCGGCAACGCCGCCTTTATACGAACTGCCAAAATCGGTGGTCACTTTCCCGTCCGCGCCGAAACTCGTGTCGAGCGAACCGTCGCTGTTGTAACGCGCCAGCGCGAAACCATTGAACTCACCGCCATACCCTGCCAAGATTATCCTGCCATCCGGCTGGAGCGCGACGGTATTGCCAAAGTCATTGCCGTGATCGAAGTCGGTAATCACGATTCCCCCCGTCCCGAAGGATTGATCCAGGGATCCAGTGGCAGGCATGGGCGAAGGAAGAGCCGTGGACGGCGCGGCGGCGCAGGCTGTCAGAAGGAGGACGATCCCTGAGATAAGATTCAAAAATCTGCGGAGGAATTTGCGAGACATTGCATTCTCCTTGGTGAATCTCGACCAATTCGACCAAACTACACTGATCGCTTATCAGAATTACATCACTGACGGACTGCCAAAGCCAGATAAGGAACTGCCAAAAACCGCCAACTTTATCGGCGGCATTCGACATCCCGGCGAGCCTGCGCGCAATACAAACGGAGCAGGGTAAGTTTCGTCAGGCGCGCTGGACGAATCAGCGGCTCCGAACGTCGAAGGATTTACAGCCATCCTGCTCCGACCGGCTTATAATCCGAAGCAGGGCGAACAGGCTTATGTATCGGTTTGGATTTGCGCGCATCATTATCGCTTCGATGTTGACCATTCTGCCAGCCGCCTGCGGACCCCGCCAGGCTCCGGTTCAACCTGCCCCGCCTTCGATCCCCGTCACGACACCCGCCGCTTCGTCAATGGAAGAGGATGCCTTCACGCAGGCTCGGCTTGAGTTGGTCGGGAAGGATATCGAACGCGCGGGCATTATGAACGAGGACGTCCTGCGCGCCATGCGGACGGTTCCCCGCCACAAGTTCGTCCCCGCTCGATACCTCGATCAGGCGTACGACAACCACCCGCTCCCCATCGGATACGGTCAGACCATCTCGCAGCCGTTCATCGTGGCGTGGATGACCGAACTTCTCGAATTGCAGCCCGGCGAAAAAGTGCTTGAGATCGGCACGGGATCGGGCTATCAAGCCGCTGTCCTTGCGGAGTTGGGCTACGTGGAGGTTTATTCCATCGAGATCGTCCCCGAACTGGCGGAACGCTCGGCGGCGGCGTTACAGGAATTGGGATACGACGAGGTCAAGGTCAAACAAGGGGATGGTTATTATGGCTGGGCGGAATACGCGCCCTTCGACGCCATCATCGTCACCGCCGCGCCGGATCATCTGCCCGGTCCGCTTGCCGATCAACTGGCGGAGGGCGGACGCATCGTCATTCCCATCGGTCCGCCGGGCTGGTATCAGAGTCTGTGGAAGTTCGTCAAGGAAGGCGGGGATTTGAAAGCCTATAACATGGGCGGCGTGGCGTTCGTGCCGTTCACGGGTCCCGGCGTCGAGGAACATCAGGGCGAGCCGCCAGCGCCGTGAGCCACGCGCCCGCATAGCACAACGCGCCGATTCTCAACACCCAACTGAAACCGAAAGTCAATGCCAGAAGCGCGGCGAGGATGGCTGAAATGACGGACGCCGCGCCGTTCACCGCCCACACCCAGGGGATGCTGTCGCCTTGCTGTGTCATTGCGACCCGCGAAGCGGGGAAGGAATCTCCCAGTTTTGATGGAGAGACTGCTTCGCCCTCCGGGCTCGCAGTGACATAACGAACCTGCTCCCGTTTCATCGAGCGGATCCCCGCCGGAAACGGGATGCCCATCAAAAAGCCGAGCGGCGAAAGGATGAGGACGGTCAGACCAAGCCGGATGGTCAGAGGCAGACCCAGGGTCAGGGCAAAGAAGCGGGGAAGCAGGAAAGGCGTGAGAAATACGAGAATTGGGAGAATTGCGAGGGAGAGTCGCAGAGGCATTCGGTCGCTCAGCCTGCTTCCCAATCCAGAGAAGAAAAGCAAAGAAAATAAAACGGCGGTGAATGCGTAGGCGGGATTGCCGAGGTAAAGAATGAAACGCTGAAGCAGGGGAATTTCGACGAGCAGGAAAGCGAAGCCGAGGAAGCCGAAGTAAAGGAGGTTGCGGAGAGGGAAAGTATTTCGTACTGTGTATCGCGTGGGCGCGCGCTGCGTGATCGCGATGGGCAAAAGGATGAGCGCGGCGGCGAGGAGGATCGCGAGAATGAGCAATGCCACGACGACGAAATATCCCGCGCCGCCGAAGGGCTGCCACGCCCTGCCAAACTCCGCGATGACCTGCGGCGCCTGCGCCCATTTGAAGTAATGCCCAAAGAAGGGATGGTCGTCGGTGGGCGGGCGGACGTCGTAATCGTAAGCCGCATAAAACGATTCACGGGGATTTGAATTGAGGAGTTGCAGATAGGTTTGGTAATACTTCGATTCTTGCAGAATGTTGTATTGATTGGTCTCTTCGGCGCGGACATCCGGCGCGTAGGTGAGGTCGAAGGCGCGCTCGGCGAGGAAGGCGCGGATGGAGGTCAATTCGTCCGGCGTGAACGCGCTGTTCTTGACGAGAACCGTCGCGGTGTTGAAGCCGCGAAAGGCGACGAGTTGCTTATGTGGATCGGCATTGTTATTTTCCAAAGCCGTGACCGCCAGCGCAAAGAGTCGCAGGTCTTCGCTGGGCGGGTCTTGAAGCCAGCGCGTGGCGACCAGCAATCCATCGGGATTCAGATGCGCCAGCGCATCGCTGAACGATTCGATCGTGTAACGATAATCCTCCGCCAGTGTGTACGCGCCCGAGCGCACCGGATGGAATGAGGAGGCGAGAGAAAGAATAATCACGTCATATTGCGATTCCTCCCTGCGAAGAAAACTTCGGTCCGATTCGACGTGAACCCGCACGCGCGGATCATCGTAAATCGGCGCGACATTGACGATGAGCGGATTGATCTCAACAGCCGTCACTTCACCCGAACCCAGCGCGAGCGCGGTGAAAATGTCCAAGCCGCCGCGCGGTTCGAGGATGAGGGTATGGGCTCGAGGACGAAGAAGAAGCGAGAGGGAGTTGGGGAGGAATGAGGCGAAGGCGGAATCGGGGGAGGATTGAGAGGATTGGGAGAATTGGGAGGACTGGAGGATTGGGCTGAGGTCGTCGCCGTCCACCAGTAATCCGTCGAGCGACGGGAGAGGTTCGAGATAGCGGTAACTGAGTCCAGGCAGGGAATGGATGGCATTACTGCGAACCACATCCACGCGCGAGAAGGCGTTCCACTCGCGATGAACGACCTGCGCGCCGGGATATTGCAGGGCATACGAAAGGCTTTTATACGGCGAGATGCGGAGGTCGAGGAAAGCGAAGGAAGGGTTGCCGGTAAAGCGCAGGGAGAGGTCGAGGAGAGAGAAGAGAAGTAATGTGGAGATTGCGAGAATTTTTAGTATGTCATTGCGACCCGCGAAGCGGGGAAGCAATCTCCGGCTATCAATGAGGGGACTGCTTCGCGGCGCGGAGCGCCACTCGCAGTGACATATCATGCCCGCCAGCGACGCGAGGGCGATGCTCAGAGTTACCATTCCCTCTCCGCCAAGATAGAGAGGGGCGATCAACGCGATGACACAGCCCGCCGCCGATCCAAGCAGGTTGACCGCGTAGGTTGTCCCAGCCGATCCGGGGAAGGCATTCAGCAAAAACCCGAGCGCCATGCCGCTGAAGAAGAAAGGCGCGGCGAGAGCGAGGTAATGCAGGATGAGGATCCAGACCTGGCGCCGATCCCAGGCGATGCTGAACGAGTCGAAGGGCAGGCGGTTGGTCAGCAGGTAGGCGACCAGCATACTGACGCCCATCGCAAACGACAACTGGCTCAATCGCTTTTTGGGTTCTTCCCTTTGAAGCGCGGGGAAGACCGTCAATGCCGTGCCGCTGGCACCAAATCCCAGCAACGCAATGCTGACGATCATAAAGGCGAAATGATAGAACTGCGTTACCGAGAACAGGCGCGTCAGGTTGATCTCGAACGCCAGTGTGGAGGTCGAGAGGAGGAAGAGGCTCGACAATATGCTGCGTATCTCGCGGGACGATCTGTTTGTAAATGCCATTCCACAATCAGTTTAGCGCAAACGAGGCTCCGCGGCAAATGACAGTTGATCCACGCGCAAAACCCGGAGCGCGCCGAATCAAGACGAACCGTTGACAAACATCACTAGGCAGTAACGGGTTTTCTTGCTACGCTTGCGGCAAAGGAGAAAATCCATGAAACGCTGGAACGGATGGGGAAATGTGGATACGGATTATCCCGTGCCGCCCCCTGCGCTCGATTATTTGACGAAACGCCTCGGTTCGCTCGCCCCTCTGCCTGATTCCCCCAAAGAGGCCTCCCTCTCCGCTGTGACCGAGTCCCGCCTCCCCGCGCACCCGCTGGTGGATACGTCGCCCGAAACGCGCTTGACCCACGCGCGCGGACAGTCCACGCGCGATTGGGTCGAGCTGCGTCATGGACGGGTGAACACATTTCCAGACGGCGTGGCATTCCCCATAACGGACGAAGACGTGCGCGACCTGTTGAAGTACGCGCGCAACGCGGGCGCGCAGGTCATACCCTACGGCGGCGGGACGAGCGTGGTCGGTCACATCAACCCATGTTCAGACGACGAGCCTGTGCTGACACTCTCGCTCGAAAAAATGACGCGCCTGCTCGATCTCGACGAGACGAGTCGGCTGGCGACGTTTCAGGCGGGAGTCGCGGGCCCGCAACTCGAGGAAGGACTCAAAGCGCGCGGGTACACCCTCGGACATTTCCCACAATCGTTCGAATATTCCACGCTCGGCGGCTGGATCGCCACGCGCTCGAGCGGACAGCAATCCTATCACTACGGGCGGATCGAGCAGCTCTTCGCGGGCGGAATCGCCGAGACGCCGCGCGGGCGATTGGAGATGAAACCTGTCCCGGCTTCGGCGGCAGGACCGGACGTGCGCGAGATGCTGCTTGGGTCGGAGGGAAGGCTGGGGGTCATCACGCAGGCTCAGGTCCGCGTGAGGCGTTTGCCGGAGGCGGAGTCGTTCTTCGGGGTCTTCTTCCCCTCCTGGGAACAGGGATCGGACGCGGTGCGGGAAATCGTCCAAAATGAAATCCCCGTTTCGATGCTGCGGTTGAGCAATCCGCTCGAGACCGAAACGACGCTCATCCTCTCGGGCAAGAGTTGGATCGGCGCGGCGGAGCGCGGCTTGCGGATGATCGGTTATGGCGACGCGCGTTGTTTGCTGATCTTCGGCGTGACGGGTTCGCGCAGGATGTTCGGGCGGGCGCGGCGGGATGCGTCTGCGATCTGCCGCAAACACGGCGGGCTGGTGGTGGGGACCATCGTCGGGCATACGTGGCAGAAGAGCCGCTTTCTTACGCCGTACCTGCGAAATACGTTGTGGGATTGCGGCGTGGCGATTGACACGTTGGAGACCGCGCTGCCGTGGTCGCAGGCGCGGGAGGCGTCGGCGGCGATTCCGCAGTCCATCGTGGAGGCGATGGCGAAACACGATGAACAGGCGTTGGCGTTCACGCATCTTTCGCACGTCTATCGCGACGGCGCGAGCGTGTATACCGCGTATCTTTTCAGGCGGACCGCCGACCCCGATGCGTTGCTGGCGCGCTGGCAGGATATGAAACATGCGGCGAGTTTGGTGATTCAAAAACACGGCGGGACGATCTCGCATCAGCACGGCGTCGGCGTGGATCACGCGCCGTACCTGCCCGCCGAAAAAGGCGCGCTCGGCATGGACGCTTTGCGCGCGGTGATGAAGTCGTTCGATCCGGATGGGATGATGAATCCGGGAAAGTTGATTACGGGATAACCACCGAGACACGGAGACACAGAGATTCTAAAATTCTCCGCGTCTCGGTGTCTCCGTGGTGAAAGGCAATATCAGTACTTCACGAAAGCGCGTAATTGGCGTTCTCTAACGCCAGTTTTGCGCTAGAGAGCGCAGACTACGCCGAGGTTTTGGAATATGGAGAATCGCATGGAGTGGACTCGCGGCTGGCGCGATAAGGTCTGGAGCGAACTCGATCAACCCTGGGATGTGATCGTCATCGGCGGGGGAATCACCGGCGCGGGGATATTGCGCCAGGCGACGCACGCCAAATTGAAGACCCTGCTCGTCGAAGCGGACGACTTCGCTTCGGGAACCTCCAGCCGTTCCTCGAAGATGGTGCACGGCGGTTTGCGCTACTTGAAGAACGCGCAGGTCAAAGTGACGTTGGAATCGGTGCGCGAGCGCGAATACCTTTTGAAACAGGGTCGCGGACTCGTCAACCGGCTTGGCTTTTTGTATGCCCTCCTCGAAGGCGACAAGATGCCCGGCTGGGTCTTCGGCGCAGGGTTGATGGTTTACGACATCATGGCGGGACAATGGTCGCACCGTTCGTACGACATCGAGGACATGCGCGAGTTATGCCCGCCGTTGACCACGCCCGCGCTGCGCGGCGGCTATCGTTACTTCGATGCCAGCGCGGACGACGCGCGCCTGGTTTTACGCTTGCTCCGGGAATCGGTTGCCGATGGCGGTTTCGCCTTGAACTACGCGCGCGTCGAATCGCTGTTGAAGACCCAAAACGGAGCGGTCTGCGGCGTGGTCTTGCGCGATACATCCGGCGAAACGGAAAGACAAATCGAAGCGCGCGCGAAAGTCGTCGTCAACGCCACCGGCGCATGGGCGGACGAGTTGCGCGGCGAGATACAAAAGAAGCGGCGCCTGCGTCCGTTGCGCGGAAGTCATTTGGTTCTGCCGTTTCATCGTTTGCCGCTCACGCGCGCGGTCTCGTTCCTGCATCCGCGCGACGGGCGTCCCGTGATGGCAATTCCCTGGGAGGGCGCGGTCATCTTCGGCACAACGGATGTGGATCACAGGACGGACCTGCAAACCGATCCATCCATCAGCGCGTCCGAAGCGGAATACTTGATGGAGGCGCTGCGCTTCGTCTTCCCCGCGCAGGAATTCGATTTCGACGATGTGATGTCCACGTATTCGGGCTTGCGTCCTGTCGTGGACACGGGCAAAGCCGACCCATCGAAGGAATCGCGCGAACACGCCATCTGGGACGAGAACGGATTGCTCACGGTCAGCGGCGGCAAGTTGACCACCTTCCGCATCATGGCGCGCGACGCGCTGCGGGCGGTGCGTAAACATATCGGTCACGTCCGCTTCGACCCCGATACGCCCGTGCTTGCGCCTCTGCCGCCCAATGCGGAATCCGCCCTGGCTGAAACGGGATTTCCCCCCTCGCAGCAACTTCGATTACTGGCGCGCTACGGTACCGGCTCCACACAAATATTTTTGGACGACGCCTGCCGCGAATCGATCCCCAACACACACTTCCTCTGGGCGGAACTGCGTCACGCCGCGCGCGCCGAAGGCGTGATCCATCTTGACGATCTGCTCCTGCGCCGCGTGAGGCTCGGTCTGCTCGCGCCGAACGGCGGGTTGGATTTGCTTCCCCGAATCCACTCCATCATCCAAACTGAACTCGGCTGGGACGACGCAAGATGGGAGAAGGAAAAGAGCGAATACACCGCATTGTGGAAACGCGCTTATGGACTCGATTGAAAACGGAAACACGAAGACACAGAGACACGGAGAATTTTCAAGCTCTGTGTCTCCGTGACTCCATGGCTCAAAAACAGGAAACAAACATGCCCGAAAATTTACTCGCCATAGATAACGGCACGCAATCCGTCCGCGCGCTGCTTTTCGACCCGCGCGGGAATCTCCTCGCTAAACAGCGCGTGCCCATCGAGTCGTATTACTCCACCGCGCCAGGTCTCGCCGAGCAGGATCCCGAAGTCTTCTGGCGCGCGGTCTGCGAAGCCTGTCACGGTTTGTGGGCGCAGGGCGTGGACAAATCCTCCATCGCCGCGGTTGCGCTCACCACCCAGCGCAGCACCGTCGTCAACGTGGATGAACACGGCAAGCCGCTTCGTCCCGCCATCGTCTGGCTCGATCAACGCCGTACCGAAGGTCTCAAACCGGTCGGCGGGTTATGGGGCGCGGCGTTCGCGCTCGCGGGCGCGTCCGAAACCGTCGCGTATCTCCAGGCTGAGGCGGAGGCAAACTGGATTCGGGCGAACCAGCCCGAGGTCTGGAACGAAACGCATAAATATCTCTTTTTATCGGGATACCTAACCTATCGTCTCGTCGGTCAATTTGTGGATTCGGTCGCGTGTCAGGTCGGATATATCCCCTTCGATTACAAAGCGCAGGCGTGGGCGAAACGCTGGGATTGGAAATGGCTTGCCGTGCCGATGGATGAACGCCTCCTGCCGGACCTCGTGCCTGCCGCGTCGCCGTTGGGTTTGATCTCCGCTGAAGCCGCCTCCGCCACCGGGCTCCCGCAGGGACTCCCGCTCATCGCCGCCGCCGCAGACAAAGCCACGGAAGTTCTCGGCGCGGGATGTCTCGAACCGCACATCGGATGTTTGAGTTACGGCACGACCGCAACGATCAATACCACGCATAAAAAATATATCGAGGTCATTCCGCTTTTGCCGCCGTATCCCGCCGCTGTGCCGGGGCAATACAGTTTCGAGATCCAGATCTATCGCGGCTATTGGATGGTGAGTTGGTTCAAACATCAATTCGGTCTGCGCGAACAACGACTCGCCGACGAGCGCGGCGTCGAACCCGAAGCCCTCTTCGATGAGTTGATCCGCTCCGTCCCGCCCGGCTCGGATGGATTGGTCTTGCAGCCATACTGGTCGCCGGGGTTGCGTTTCCCCGGTCCCGAAGCGCGCGGCGCAGTGATCGGCTTCAGCGACGTACACACGCGGGCGCATTTGTATCGCGCCATCCTGGAAGGTCTCGCGTACGCCTTGCGCGAAGGCGCGGAACGGACCGAAAAACGAAGCGGCGTCCGCATCACGGAATTGCGCGTCGCAGGCGGAGGCAGTCAATCCGACGCCGCGCTGCAATTGACCGCGGATGTTTTTGGCTTGCCCGCCTCACGTCCGCACGTGTACGAAGCGTCGGGTCTGGGCGCGGCAATGGACGCGGCGGTCGGCGCGGGCATTCATCCCGATTTCCCCTCCGCCATCCGCGAGATGACGCGCCTCCGCGACACCTTCGAACCGGATGCGAAAACGCACGCAAGATACGATGAGTTGTATTATGGGGTGTACAGGAAACTGTATAACCGTTTGAAGCCCCTGTATCATTTCCTTGCCGCGCGCTGAGGCAGGAATCGGGCGACGGTCACGTTTCCTCGGGCGGTTTGATGGAGCGAAACTCCCTAAACAGCAAAAGGTCGTAGACGATTTTCAGCCCGCCCGAAAGGAAAAAGGGCGCGCTGAACAGGGCAGGGAGGCTGAAAAACAATCCCGTCAACGAGGGGGAAAGCGCGGCGCCCACCGAACGGGCGATGGCGGTGACGCCCGAAGCGGCGGAACGTTCATCGGGATCAACGACCGCTACGGTGTAGGATTGACGCGTCGGCACGTCCATTTGGGAGATGCTGAAGCGCAGGAGAAGGACTCCGATGGCGAGCGGCAGGGTCGGCATCAACGGAACGAGGATCAACAGGATGTTGGATGGGATGTGCGTGAAGACCATCGTGTTGACGAGCCCGATGCGTTCTGCAAGTTTGACCGCCAGCAAGGCTGAGATACCCGCCAGGATGTTCGCGCCGAAGAAGACGCTCCCGAGGAGGCCCGTATCCACGCCGAATTTGACGTGGAACCAGTACGCCATCATGCTCTGCACGATCAATCCGCCCGCGAACGCATCGAGGGAAAACAACGCGCTCAACTTCAGCACGACGTTACGCGAGCGATGCAATCCCAACACCCTCTTCCGTCGTATTTGCGGCTGCGCGATCTCGACTGCGCGCGAAACGCCCAGAAACATGACCGTCAGAATCAGACCGCCCAGCGCATATCCCGCGAGGATGAGGCGATACGACTCGAGCGCGGTCCAGCCGTTGGATCGAAGCGCCTGCGCCAGCCATCCGCTTCCCAGCGCGCCCAACGCGGACGAAAACGAGCCGCCCAGGTTGTACCACGCGAAGAGTTTCGTGCGCGATTGATCCGAAACAAGTTGGGTCAGTCCTGCCTGCTCCACGGCAAGGAAAGGTCCGATCTCCTTGTCGTTCGGGCTGATGACGCCAATGATCGCCGCGGCTGTAAGCAGGACGAGGTTCCTCGTCAGGACGAAAACGATCCCCGCGCCCAACATGAGCAAAGCCCCGATGAGCAGGGTGCGTTTGCGCCCAAAACTGTCCGCGTGAGTGGTAAGCCACAGGGAGATGCCCGCGTCGCCGATGAGGGTGAGCGTAAACAACACGCCGACCTGTCTTTCGGAAAGCCCCGCTTCGGTGAGGTAAAGGACGAGGATCACCGCGAGGAATCCGTAACAAAACATGCGGATGATGCGTGTGGCAAAGAGCAGGCGGATGTCCGATTTCGGGCGCATGGCGGCTTCACCTTTGTTTCGTTGATTTATCCGTGATGGGGTTGATCTTTTTTCGCGAAGGCGGAAAGGGTTTCCAGACGAACGGCTGGATTGTACCCCATGAGCCGGACCTTATCCCCAACCCGAATAGACGATACAATACACTCTCGAAGGAACTCTCTCATGGAAAAGTTCTTCGCAGGCGATTATCCCGGTCCCGCGTTCGAGTTTCTGGGCGCGGCGCACATCGGTGCGCTCGCGTTTTTGTTCCTGCTCAATCTGTCCCTGCTCCGCTTCAAGGGCGCGGACGAACGGACAAGGAGCCGGGTGCGCTGGACGCTGGCTTTGATCCTGTGGGGCAACGAGATCGCCTGGCACGCGTGGAATTACGCGGTCGGCAAATGGACGATCCAGACCATGCTGCCGCTGCACCTGTGCAGTCTGCTCGTGTGGACGGGCGCGCTGATGCTCGTGACAAAGAACTATAGGATCTACGAATTCATGTACTTCATGGGGATCGGCGGCGCGATCCAGGCATTAGCCACGCCCGATTTGGGTATCTACGGCTTTCCCCATTTTCGATTCTTCCAGACCTTCACTTCGCACGGATTGATCATCACCTCGGCGATCTACATGACCGTCGTCGAGGGATTTCGCCCGACGTGGAAGTCCATGATCCGCGTGGCGGTATGGATGAACCTGTATGCGCTGATCGTCTATTTCATCAACGACGCCATCGGAAGCAACTACCTGATGATCAATCACAAACCGCCCACCGCCAGCCTGCTGGATTTGCTCCCCGATTGGCCCCTGTACATTCTTTACATGGAATTGATTGGCGTGGTAACAATGATTCTTTTATACCTGCCCATTGCCTTCACAAACTGGCGAAACAGTTATCTCCTCAACCGCGATAATGCGTCGAGGCTGGATAGCATTTCAAAATAAGGTAAAATAATCGCGCAGCACGCCGGGGCGATGGCGGAATCGGCAGACGCAACAGACTTAAAATCTGTCGGTGGCAACACCGTGAGGGTTCGACCCCCTCTCGCCCCACAACATTCATGTCATTGCGAGCGGCGCGAAGCGCCGCGTGGCAATCCCCCACAATGAGGAGATTGCTTCGCTTCCTTGGTCTCGATATGCCCGGAAAATCACGGGCTACTCGACCGGCGGTCGCTCGCAATGACATATTGTTCCGAAAGGTTCGTCATGTACTTCACCCGCCAGCAACTCGAAGAGAACGAAGACAAATGCCTTGCGCCCTACGGGATGCGGAGCAGGGACTCGAAGGGACGCGCCTACCTGGATAACGAACCGGAGTACCGCACCTCCTATCAACGCGACCGCGACCGCATCCTGCACACCACCGCCTTCCGCAGGCTGGAATACAAGACACAGGTCTTCATCAACTACGAAGGCGACTACTTCCGCACCCGCCTCACACATACGCTGGAAGTTGCCCAGATCGGACGCACCATTGCCCGCGCCCTGGGCGCCAACGAGGACCTGGTCGAAAGCGTCTGCCTCGCCCACGACCTCGGTCACTCCCCCTTCGGGCACTCCGGCGAAGTCGTCCTTGCGCGTCTGATGAAGGACTTCGGCGGATTCGACCACAACAAGCAATCCTTCCGCATCGTCACCGAACTGGAGCAGCGCTACCCGGAATTCCCGGGCTTGAACCTAACCTGGGAGGTCCGCGAAGGGATCGTCAAACACGAGTCCGAATACGACATCTCGGACGCGCGCGACTTCAACCCTGAACTGCGCGGCAACCTCGAAACGCAGATCGCCAACGTGGCGGACGAACTGGCATACACCACGCACGACCTCGACGACGGTCTGCGCTCGAACATGATCACGCCAAAGATGCTGGAAGGCATTTCCCTGTGGGAGATCCTCCAGGAGACGTACAACTGGCGCGGACCCGAACTGAGCGAGATCGAACGCCACCGCATGATCCGCCAGCTGGTCGGCATCATGGTCACCGACATGGTGGAGGCGACGGACAAACGCTTGAAGGAGAGCAAAGCCAAGTCGCCGCTCGACATCCAGAAACTCAAGCATAACGTGATCGGCTACAGCGAAGAGATGCAGCGCCGCAACCGCGAATTGAAGGATTTCCTCTACAAGAACCTCTATCGTCATTTTCGCGTGGTCAGGATGCAGGTCAAGGCGGAGCGGCTGATTTCGGACATCTTCAACGCCTACCGCGCGGAGCCGTCCATGCTGCCGGGCGCCATCCAGCCGTTCGTCGAAAAGCGCGGTCTCGAACGTACGATCTGCGATTACATCGCCGGCATGACCGATCGTTATGCCATCGAGGAACACCAGAAACTCTTCGACCCGTTGGAAAAAACGTAATCCGGGAGGCTGATCGAATGGCACAACCAACCCAATACCTGACGCCGGAAGGCGAAGCAAAACTCAGGGCGGAATTAGCCGAATTGACGGGACCCAAGCGCGACGAACTGGCGAAACGCCTGCGCTCCGCCATCCAGATGGGAGACCTTTCCGAAAACGCGGATTATCACAAAGCCAAGGAAGACCAGGCGTTTCTGGAGGGGCGCATCATGGAGATCGAATCCATCCTGCGCAACGCGACCGTCGTCGAAAAGACGCACAGCGACGAAGTGACGATCGGTTCGTGCGTGACCATCCGGGAGGAGGACTTCGACCCGGAAACTTTTCACGTGGTCGGGGCAAAGGAAGCCGATCCGCGCAACGGCAAGATCTCGAACGAATCGCCGTTTGGGATCGCGCTGATGGGACACAAGGTCGGGGATGTCGTCGAGGCGGAGACGCCGGGCGGCAGGGTGAAATTGAAGATATTGAAGATCGAGTAGTTGTTGGATTCCGGCGGCTTGCCGCCTCGTTCCCGATGAAGTTGAACTGCATAGGGAACGGCGAAAAAAAAGAGACCGGCGAGTCGCCGGTCTCTTTTGGGTCAGGATTGATTATTCCCGGAACGGGGCCAGATGGCGAGTTCCAGGGTGATGCGTTCGAAGTAACTGTTCGGGGGCAGGGCGCCCACCCCATATTCCAAATCCACGACCGTGGCGAGGAGTTGCAGGGTTTCCGTCTCCAACAGCACCTGTTCGCCGGGTTTGACCACGTGCAGGTCGCCTTTGGGTTCGAGCCGGGCGCGGATGTTCGGGTCGTTATAGGCGTGTTCGGACATCAACACCTTCGTAGCCGTCTTGATGTCGTTCTTGTCGAACAGCCAGACCTCCAGCGCCGCGACCTTTTTCGGTTCGCCGACCCCGATCGTCTCTGAAACGCCGACGCCATATTCGCCGAGGAACTCTCCGCCGGGGGTGTCAATGCTGAACGATTCGTCGTACAGGTCGTCGCCGAGGACGTACGTGGTCATCGTCTGTGTGATGGGTGGGGCAAGACCCATTTCCTCGAAGTTCGTCCTCTCCGCCTCGCGGCTGGCTTGCGTGGCTTGCATGACCGCGGTCGTAGTGCGCGGTCCTTTGCGGAGCAGGCGGTACAGATACATGCCTCCCGCGCCGAGCAGGATCACCACAACCGCAATGGAAGCATATAACACGATGCTGGTCAGGGATGAATCGCCGGCCGGCTGTGAAGAGGGGACAATGGGTCCCCTGACCGATTGAATCAAGCCCCCATAGTGTTGCAGAACGGCGGGATCCATCGAGCCGGGATCGGCTTGCAGGCGAATGTACGCGTCGCCAGCCGCGCTTCCCAGGTCGTCCCAGCGGCGCAACGCTTCGTCGGGATTATTCGTCCGGGCGTAAGTCTCCGCCGCCATGCGGAGATAGTCTTCCTGCAAATCCGCCCGCAATACTTCCGGCGTGCCGTCCGTCCATTGCACGGGCCAAATCCCCCAGGCGACGATCAAGCCCATTGCCAAACCCAGAGCCACTCCCAAAATCAACGTCACCCTGGAGTTCTTGAGGAGGTTCTTAACGATCGCGATTACTGCTTCCATGGCATTTTCCTTTTGTTTGGGTTGTTAACCAGATTATATACCATCCCGCCTCCGAGACAACCGTCAAAGGTACCGCTTTTTGGATCGCGGTTTCATTACCGCACATTTTCTTTATAAGACGCGGACAACGCGGATTTCTTATTGATTTTCACCGCGGGAAGCGTCAGCGTTTATCCGCGTCCGATTTCAAAAAAGTACGGCGGAAAGATCGCGGTTGAAAAGCCATCACTCCGCAGATTCGGGAACGATCGTTTCGAGCAGGAAGGTCTCCTGGCAGTTCGTGCATTGGGCTTCGCGCTTGTTGGAATACACCAGCAAACCGCCGCACTTCGGGCAGGGCTGCTGGAGCGGGCGCTTCCAGGAAGTGAAGTCGCAATTCGGATAATTGGCGCAACCGTAGAAGGTGCGTCCCTTGCGCGTCTTCTTCTCGACCAGGTCCCCGCCGTCCTTCGGACACGTCACGCCGATCTTCTCCAGCCAGGGTTCGGTATAGCGGCAGGTCGGGAAGTTCGAACACGAAATGAACTTTCCAAACCTCCCGTAACGGATGACCAGTTCGCCTCCGTCTTCGGGACAACTGCGTCCTATTTTCTCGGGCTCGCTCTTCGTGACGGGCATTTCCGCCTGCGCCTTTTTCAGATCCTCCGCGAACGGATGATAGAACTCGTGGATCACCTCGGTCCATTCGGCTTGACCGTTGGCGATCATGTCGAGGTCCTCCTCCATGCGCGCCGTGAACTTGTAATCCACAATATCCGAGAAATACTTAACCATCAGGTCGTTGACCTGCATCCCGATCTCGGTCGGCACGAGACGCTTGTCTTCGCGCACCACGTAACCGCGCTGCTGAATGGTCGAGATCGTCGGCGCGTAGGTGGAGGGGCGTCCAATGCCGTCCTCCTCCAATGCCTTGACCAGCGTCGCCTCCGAATAACGAGGCGGGGGCTGCGTGAAATGCTGTTCGGGGATCAGGCGCACAAGTTCCTGCCTCTGACCTTCCGCCACCTCATCGGGAATTTTGACGTCCTCCTCTTCCTCGTCTTCGCTTTTCACGTCCTCGCTTTTCGCCTCTTCGTAAACGACCAGGAAGCCCGCGAACTTCACCACCGAGTGGGAGGCGCGCAACAGATATTCGTGATCGTTGGACTTGCCCGTCACTTCCACCTGCAACGTGTCATAGACCGCCGCCTCCATCTGCGATGCGAGGAAACGCTGCCAGATCAAATTATAGAGTTTGAACATCGCAGGTTCGAGGAACGGCTTGAGTTGCTCCGGCGTGCGCATGACCGAGGTCGGGCGGATGGCTTCGTGCGCCTCCTGCGCGTTGGCGGAACGCTTTTTGTATTGAGGCGGTTCGGGGGGCAGAAAGTCCGCGCCGTATTTCCCCCGGATGAATTGCCGCGCTTCCTTCTGCGCCAGTTCGGAGACATTCGTCGAATCGGTGCGCATGTACGTGATCAGACCCGTCGTGCCGCCGTTCCCCACGTCCTGCCCTTCGTACAATCCCTGCGCCAGCGCCATCGTGCGTTTTGCCGTAAAGCCAAGTTTAATGGCGGCTTCCTGCTGCAGGGTTGACGTGGTGAACGGAGCCAGCGGCTTCCTCCTCCGTTCGCCGCGTTTGACCTTTGTGATCGAGTACGCGGCAGATTCCATGTCGTTCAGAATCTGTTTGACCGCCTCTTCGCCGGGCAGTTGCGGATCTTCGGCATCCACCTTTGCCAGTTTGGCGACGAAAGTGGACTTCAACCCTTCCGGCTTGAACTCCGCGTGGATGGACCAATACTCCACGGGGACGAAATTCTCGATCTCCCGTTCCCTCTCGACGATGAGCCTGAGAGCCACCGATTGAACGCGTCCCGCCGAGAGACGTCCGCGCACCTTCTCCCAAAGCAAAGGGCTGATGCTGTAGCCGACCAGACGGTCCAGGATGCGACGCGCCTGCTGGGCATCCACCAAATCCATGTTGACCTGGCGCGGACGTCCAAACGCATCCTTGATCGCCGGTTCGGTGATCTCGTGGAACACCACGCGTTTGGCGCGCTCCGGCTCGATCTCCGCCGCCTCCATCAAATGCCACGAGATGGATTCGCCCTCGCGGTCGGGGTCGGTCGCGAGATAGACCTCCTCCGCCTTTTGCGCGAGTTTCTTGATCTCTTTGACCACTTCCTTCTTTTCGTTCGGCACGCGATACTTCGGCGCGAAATTGTTTTCGATGTCCACCGACAACTGCGACTTCAACAGGTCGCGCACGTGTCCAACCGAGGCGCGGACGGTGTACCCCCTGCCGAGATAACGCCCGACGGTCCTCGCCTTGGCGGGCGATTCGACGATCACCAGTTTGCCGTTGCGCTTCTCGACCTTTTCCGTTTTCTCGGGCTTCGGCGGCGGCGTCAAACCCGCGTGCGCGTCGGTGCGACCCATCTTATAAAGTTTCGTTCCACAGACCGGGCAAACGCCAATCGTGACGGGAGACCCTTTGGCGTTGAAATTTGCCACAGGGTCCTTCATCTCACGTTTGGTCCTGCATTTCATACAATATGCTTCCATTGATTCTCCTCCCTCACCCCAGCCCCTCTCCCGATGGGAGAGGGTGTCCGAAGGACGGGTGAGGGCTTTACAAATATTTCTCCTGGTTATGCCTCTTCAAATGTTCCACGACGTTCTTCACTTTTTGCGATTGATCCGTTTTGCAAACCAGCAGCACGTCGCCCGCATCCACAACGACGACGTCGTCCATGCCGATGGTTACGATCAGCCTCTGGTCGTTCATACCATAGACGAGCGTGTTGTGCGTGTCCAGGGGCAGGTGCTGCGAATTCACGGACACATTCCCGTTCATATCCGGCAGGAGCACCTCGAACAGCGAGTCCCACGAACCGACGTCGCTCCATCCCAAGCCCCCGGCAGGCAGGACGGCAACGCGCTCCGCCTTCTCCATCACGCCAAAGTCAATGGACTGGCTTTTCAAATCGCTCCACCTGGACCGCATCGCCTCGTCCCGCGCTGGCGTATCCCACGCGGAGGCGATCGCATCAACGGCGCGATACAACTCCGGCATCTGTTTTGCGATTTCCGCAAGGATCATATCCGCGCGCCAGACGAACATGCCGCTGTTCCACGAATGATCGCCGCTCCGCAACAACTGCTGGGCGGCGGCTTCATCGGGCTTTTCCTTGAAGCGCCTGACCTTGTATACCGGGTATTTGTAATCTCCGTCGAGCGGCTCGCCTTGTTGAATATATCCGTATCCGGTGGATGGAAATGTGGGCGTAATTCCAAGCGTCACAAGAAAATTCTTTTCGGCAACCTCGAACGCCGTACGGATAAGATACTGAAACAGATCCCTGTTGCGAATATGATGATCGGCGGTCTGTATCGCCATGACGGCTTGCGGATCGCGCTTTCGCAACACGGCAGCCGCCAATCCTACCACAGATGCGGTGCCGCGCGGGGCAGGCTCGATCAAATAGTTCTCTTCGGGGATGGCAGGAGCCTGCTCGCGCATCACGCGCGCCTGCTCGGCAACCGTGACAACCAGAATCCTTTCAGGCGGAAACAACGCCTCGAGCCGCGATACCGTGCTTTGGAAAAGCGTCTCCTTTCCAAGCAATGGCAGCAGTTGTTTGGGACGTTCCCTTCTCGATACGGGCCACAGGCGGGTCCCTTCGCCTCCAGCCATGATGACAGCGTATGTATGTTGGGTCATAAGCGTCTCATTCCGATTGATGTGTGGGAGCATGCAAGTACACACGTATACAGGTACACACGTACACAAGTGAATTCCTGACATGTATACGTGTTTACTTGTTTACCTGTCTACTTTTCCACCCGATATTCCGATTGCGCCTCGCGCACCGCGACGTAATTCATCCCGCCAACCTGGCGCACCATGCCCTTCAATTCCATGAGCGCCAGCGCGGCGGAGACTTTTTCGATCGGCAATTCAGCCTGATTGCGGATTTCGTCAATCTGCATGGGTTCATTCGTCAAAACGGTCAGCAGTTTCGCTTCGACCGCATCGGAGGGCATGATCTTACGGGCGGCTTTCTGTTCGCCCACGCGCGTAATATCCAGCGCCTGCATCAAGTCGTTGACGCTCAACAGCGGGAGCGCTCCCTTCTGGATCAACTTGTTCGTTCCTTTGCTTTGAGGCGCAAGTATACTACCAGGCACGGCAAAGACCTCGCGTCCCTGCTCGGCGGCGAACTCGGCGGTGATCAACGCGCCGCTGGTCTCGCCCGCTTCCACCACCACGACCGCCAACGACAAACCCGAAATGATACGATTGCGCGGCGGAAAGTTCGACGCCTCCGGCGGCGTACCTGGAGCGTAATCGCTGACGACCGCGCCGCGCTCCATCATTTGCTCCGCCAACGCGCGATGTTCGGGCGGATAGATCTTATCCACGCCCGACCCCAGCACGGCAATCGTACGACCGCCCGCCCTCAACGCGGCTTGATGCGCGACCGCGTCCACACCGCGCGCGAGACCGCTGATCACGGTCAAGCCGTTCGCGGCAAGGAAGGACGATAATTCCTCGGTGATCTGTCTTCCATAAGGAGTGATCCGCCGCGTGCCAACAATGGCAACGGCAAACAAATCATCGGGCAGATAATCGCCGCGGATGTATAACACGGGAGGCGGTTGATCTATTTCCTTCAAGCGCTGCGGATACGCCTCATCCTGCCACGTCAGGATTTTGATGCCCTGCGTTTCGATCTTCCCCCAGACTTTATCGAGGTCCACGCTTTCACGCGCCTGGACGACGCGCTCGATCACTTTCGACCCGAGTCCTGCTTCAGCCAAATCGGCCGGGGACGCCCCCCACGCGGACTCCAAATCGCCGAAGTACGCGACCAGTCCCTGCATCCGTACCGCGCCGATGCCTTTGATCAAGTTGAAACCGACCCAGAATTTCCTGTCGTCCATAAATCAATTATCGTGGGACAAAATGACATTTTGTCCTACAGTCCCTCGAGCAGGTGAACGCGCATCGTCCGCGAAGCAGGCTCGAGGTCCAGAATGACCGAGGGAATGTTGGGGAGGAGAATCTCCCTGCCGGAGTCATCCCGCACCACGTACACGTCGTTCGCGCCCGTTTCCAGAATCTCGACCAGTTCGCCAAGCGGATTGCCGTCCTCGTCCACGACGCGAAATCCCAGCAATTCGAATTGATACAGTTGACCTTCGGATAACGGCGGGAGGTCCGACTTTTTCACATAGACCCATTGATTGCGAAACTTTCCCGCCTGTTCGGGCGTTTCGATGCCCTCGAATTTTACGAGCAATCCCGATTGATGCGGGCGTACGCTGGTCAGGGTGACGGGCTGGCGCTCCTCGCCGATGAAAAGTTTTCGCCCGCTCTTCATGCGTTCGGGGAAGTCGGTATGCACGTCCATGACGATCTCGCCCTTCACGCCATGCGGTCGCCGCAAAAATCCGACACTCAAATAAAGAGGCTCGCCTGTTGGCGAGCCTGTGTCCTTCCTGTCTGCCATTAGTCCGGCTCGACCACATCGAGCGTGGCTTGCTTGCCTTCCTTTTCAGCCGCCACCCGCAACAACGCGCGGATGGAGTTGGCGACCTTGCCGCCCTTGCCGATGACGCGTCCCATGTCGTCCTTTGCCACGCTCAACTCGATACGCACGTGCGACCCGCCTCCCGATTCGGTCACGCGCACTTCTTCGGGATGATCCACCAGCGACTTTGCGATGTATTCGATGAGGTCCTTCATAACAATGCCTTATGTCATTGCGAGAGCGGTGGTCTCGATACGCTAACGCTACCCGACCACCAGCCCTCGCAATGACATGATGTTATTTGCTCGTCTTGCTCGATGCGCCGCGCGCGGCTTCGGCTGCTTCCGCTTCCTTCACGAGCGTTTCGACCGCCTCGCCCTTCTTGAAGCGTTCCCAGCGATCCAAAGTGCCAGCGGCTTTGAAAACCTGTCCAACGGATTCGGTTGGCAGCGCGCCGTTCTTCATCCAGTGGAATACGCGATCTTCCTTCAAACGGATTGTCGCCGGTTGGGTGCGGGGATTGTAGAAGCCCAGGATCTCCAAAAAGCGACCGTCGCGAGGGGACTCGCTGTCCGCGGCGACGACGCGGTAGGTGGGCTGCCCCTTCAAACCAATGCGACGTAAACGTAAACGAACCATCTTTCTTTATCTCCTTATATATTAACGCGTAGGGGACGTTCTCCAACGTCTCCGTTGGCGCAAGAGAGCGCCAACTACACAACATTGATTTGCGTTCCAGGCAGGCATAGAGGGGTGTGTGAAAGGACACATGCGGGCTGAAAGCGCAGGCGCTATTTTACCAGAGTTTCTACCCAAACAACTTCCCCAACCCTTTTCCTCCCGTTTTCTGGAACATCTTCATCATCTTCTGCGCTTCGCAGGTAACACAACTCGATCGGCGGCTTGGTATTTGGCTTTCTTCTCGCCGATCTGTTTCTCAGGGACAAGCGCAATCAGTGTGCGTAGAGTGTGGTTCACGCTTTCAGAGTCGGGGAAATGCGCCGCAACGTCGGCATCGAGCAGGATCACTTTTTGGACGGAACTAAAATGCTGCTTCGTAACCGTACCATCCGCGTGGTAAATATGAACCTCGTGGGTCTGATCTTGTCCCGCGTAATACTTGCCACGCATACCTTTTTTTCCTTTGAAATCATATTCAGGGAGCATGTCGTCATCAGGAGGTTGGGGCTTATTCGTTTTCTTCATATAATCTTCTTTCGGATGCAGTCGCTTTACGACAACTGACGATTCGGATGAACACGCCTTCGGACGTATCTTCTCTTTCCAAATGGACAACAAGCAGGAGCCTCTCATTGACGGACATGCCAATACTTATCAGGCGGTCTTCTTTCTCTGAATGGAATTCGTCACGAAAAGTAAGAATGAATGGGTCATAGAATATTGTCTTGCCTTCTTCAAAACTTACCTTATGCTTCGCCAAGTTGATCCGGGCTTTGTTGTCATCCCATTGAAAGATAAATTTCATTTCCAAATTATACCCTCGTCATTTACCCACCAAATAATTTCCCCAACCCTTTTCCTCCCGTTTTCTGGAACATCTTCATCATCTTCTGCGCTTCGCGGAATTGTTTGATCAGGCGGTTCACGTCCTGCACTTCCATGCCGGAACCAGCGGCGATGCGTCTTCGGCGTGAGGCGTTCAAAATATCGGGATTACGGCGTTCCTTCACAGTCATCGAATTAATGATGGCTTCAGTTTGTTTGAAATTCTTGTCAATGTCCTTCGGGTCAACCTGACGCGCGGCTTGCCCCAACTGCCCGGGCAGCATGTCCATGATCTGTGCCAGCGGTCCCATCTTCTTCATCTGCTTCATCTGCTCGAGCCAGTCTTCGAGCGTGAACTGTCCCTTCATCATGCGCTCGGCAGATTTCTGCGCGACTTCCTGATCGAAGGCGGCTTCGGCTTTTTCGATCAATCCGATCATGTCACCCATGCCCAAGATGCGCGATGACAGCCGCCCCGGGTCATACGTTTCGAGCGCATCCAATTTTTCGCCCGTGCCGATGAACTTGATCGGCACGCCCGTCACCGAACGGATCGAGATCGCCGCGCCGCCGCGCGAGTCGCCGTCCATTTTGGTCATCATCAAGCCTGTGATGGATACGTTGTCACGAAAGCCTTGTGCGATGTTCAACGCCTCCTGACCGATCATGGAATCAACCACGAGCAGGATCTCCACCGGCGGGACCTTCGCCACGATGGCTTTCAACTCGTCCATCAACTGCGCGTCCAACTGCGACCGACCGGCTGTGTCCACGATCACGACTCCGTACCCGCCCTTTTCCGCCTTCTCGAATGCGCGCTTCACAAGTTCCGGCGGCTTGAGATTCAAATCCGCCTCGACCGGAACGTCAATCCGCTCGCCGAGTTGCTGCAACTGGGTCACTGCGGCGGGACGATATGGATCGCCCGCGACGAGCATCACGCGCTCTCCTTTCGAGCGCAGCATCTTCGCTAATTTCCCCGCGCCGGTCGTTTTACCCGAACCTTGCAATCCGACCATCATAATGACGCGCGGCTTGGGACCGGTTAGATTCAACGGGGCAGGTTCCCCCAACAATTGAATCAATTCTTCATTGACGATCTTGATGACCTGCTGACCCGGTGCCAGCGCCTTTGACACTTCCGCGCCGACGGCGCGTTCTCGCACGCGCGCAATGAAGGTTTTGACAACGCTGAAATGCACGTCCGCTTCGAGCAGTGCGAGGCGCACTTCGCGCATCGCCGCGTCCACATCCGCTTCGGAGAGTTTGCCGCGGCGTCGGAGCTGGTCGAAGACCTGGTTGAGTCGGGAGGTCAGATTTTCAAACATAGGACAGGGATTGTAGTGGCGAAGCAGGTTCAGGTCAAGAGAGAGGCGGATGTCATTGTGAGAGTGTGTTCTCCTCATCGAAGCAATCTCATCAGGGAGCGAGGGGATTGCTTCGCAACGTACGCTCGCAATGACACGAACAACCTTGCTTGACAATCCCCATGTCACCAAGTAAAATCCCACACGCTTAACAACAGAATATCGCCGAGATAGCTCAGTTGGTAGAGCACGCGACTGAAAATCGCGGTGTCCACAGTTCGATTCTGTGTCTCGGCACTCTCGGTGGTTGGTTGCCGAATGCGGGCGTAGTACAGTGGTAGTACGTCTCCTTGCCAAGGAGAAGGTCGTGGGTTCGAATCCCATCGCCCGCTCAGTTCTTTTATAAACGGCGTCGTGGCCAAGTGGTAAGGCAAGGGTCTGCAAAACCCTCATTCAGGGGTTCGAATCCCCTCGACGCCTCTTATCAATTTACGATTGACGGTTTGGAATTGACGATTAACGCCTCGCGGCGTTTTTTGTTTTTTCCGGGACGGTTCGTTCGGCGACTTCCCATTCGAGGTTGCGCGACTTTGTTATATAATGTCCTCCTATGGCAACGCAGCATGGAGGAGATTCGTATTACCAACGTTAGGATTTGATCTGCAATGAAAATTTTGTACGTTGAAGACGATGCAACCCACGTGGAACTGACACAGCGCACCCTTGAGGATAACCTCAAGGAGCGTTTTGTCCTGCTCCATTCCGATTCGTTTCGAGCCGCGCTGGAGGTCCTCGAGAAAGAGACGGACATTGACATTGTGCTGTCCGACCTGCGCCTGCCGGACGGTTCGGGCTTGGACCTTTTGAAGAGGATCCGCGAAAGACCGATGCCTCCCGCAGTCGTGCTTGTCACCGGGCAGGGGGACGAACAGGCGGCGGTCGCCGCGCTCAAGGCGGGCGCGGCGGATTATCTCGTCAAGCAAAGCGATTATCTGCACCGCCTCCCTTTTGTCGTCACGAACGCGGTGGCGCAGAACAACCTGGCGCGCGAACAGGCGGCAAAACTCGAAGCCCAAGCCGCCATCCAGGAAAGCGAGGAAAGATTCCGGCGCGTCTTTCACGCTTCACCCATCGCCACCTGCGTCGTAACGCTCGAGGAGGGGCGTTTTATTGACGCCAACCTTGCGTTCCTGAACCTGACCGGCATGTCTCTTGGCGGGTTGATCGGGCATACGTCGCTGGAATTGGGGTTTTGGGACCAGAAGAGCGAGCGGGAAAATTTCGTCCGGCGTTTGAAGGAGCAGGGTTCGCTCAAAGAGGTCGAGATCCAATACAAGAACGTGCCGAACGGACCCAGGGATACGCTCGCCTATTACGAACGGGTCGAACTGGGCGGAACCGCCTGCGTGCTGGCAATGTTCTACGACGTGACCGAACAGAAGAACGCGCAAAAAGCGATACAGTCGCAGCGGGATTTTGCCCTGCAGATTCTCAACAACATGGGGCAGGGACTAACTGTCTCCGACCAAAACGGAAGGTTCGAATACGTCAACCCGGCGTACGCCGGGATGCTGGGGTACGCCGCAGAGGAAATGATCGGAAAGACCCCGCTTGATTTTACGGCGCCGGCGGATCGAGCCGCCCTGAAGGAGGAACGCGCCAAGCGCGAGACTGGGATCTCATCCACCTACGAATCGAGGCTGATCCACAAGGACGGGCGGGAGGTTCCGGTCACGATCACAGCGGTTCCGCGCGCACAGGATGGGAAGATCATCGGCACGATCGCGGTCATTACCGATCTCACCAACCGCAAGCGGACGGAGGAGGCGCTGGCGCGGCAGGTCAAGGAATTGACCGTATTGCACGCCGTCTCCGTCGCGGGAACGGAAGGCGGCTCTGAAGACGAGGTCATCGCAAAGATCGTAAGGATTACTTCACAGATCTACCACGAGGTCTGCGGCGTGCTTTTGCTCGAAGAGCGAGGCAGCACACTAAAACCGCATCCGTCCTATCTCGGCGCCAACGTTGGATACTGGAAGGATGGCGTCCCGATCGCGCAAGGCGTTACGGGAAAGTGTGTGTCGCTTGGAAGACCCCAGCGGCTTGGAGACGTCGGCAGGGAACCGGCCTACTTGGAAATCGCCTCGGGCATCCGCTCCGAGTTGTGCGTACCGATATACGTCAACAAAAGGATCATCGGCGTTTTCAACGTCGAGAGCAGAAAAGCGGAGGCTTTCGACGAGGAGGACGAACAGTTTCTCGTCACGGTGGCTGGCACGCTGGGAGCGGCGCTGGAAAACGTGCGCCTGTATGAAACCGAACGCCTGCGACGCGAAGAGGCGGAGACCCTGCGGGAGGCGACCGCGTCCCTGAGCGCCCACATCGAGATCGAATCCCTGCTCGAACAGATTCTGGTCTCGCTTCGGAAGATCGTGCCCTACGACAGCGCCTCCATCTTCCTCGAGAAGAACGAAGGAGAAATGGAGATCGTCGCGGCAAAGGGCTTCCCCGAAGGGGAGAAGGTCGTCGGCAGGATCGTCAAAAATACTGCCAGATGGGCGGAATTGGTCGAGACGCGCCAGACGCTTATCATGCCGGACGCTCAGGCGGACCCCCGCTTCGAAAAATGGGGAGGCGCCGAAAAGATCCGCGGCTGGATGGGCGTCCCCATGATCACACAGGACAAGGTCGTCGGGTTCATCAACCTCGACAGCCACCGTGTCAACTTCTTTACCGAACGCGATGCAACGCTGGTGCAGACCTTTGCTCATTCCGCCGCCGTTGCGATCCAGAACGCGATCCTGTTCGACGCGGAGAGGAAACAACGCAAGCGCGAAGAAACCATGCTCGAACTGATGCGCGTCACCACCTCCACGCTCGAACTGGATGCGGTCATGCAAACCATCCTCCAGCACATGATCAACCTGATCCCCAGCGATTCGGGAACCATCCAATTGCTCGAAAACGGCAGGCTTCGCATCACAGCCACGCAGGGATTCAAATCGGACGTTCTGATGATGGGTCAAACGCTCCGGCTGGAGGATTCGCCCCTCAAACAACGGGCGTTGAACACCTTACAACCCGTCTGGGTCAACGATACGCACCAGGACCCCAATTACAGGTTTTTCGCGGGCGTGGAGGATATCAATTCCTTCATGGCAATCCCCCTGGTTTACAAAGGGGACGCCATCGGGCTGGCTACGCTGGACAGCCGCCAACGCGGCCGTTACAGCCGGGAGGACGCCGAATTTGCCTTCACCATTGCAAACCAGGCAGCCATCGCCATCGGAAACGCGAGACTCTACCAGGAAGCCCTGAGAGCCTCGGAACGCCGCGCCGTCCTGCACCGCATCAGCCAGGATATCGTCCGCTTCACCCAGGACCCGGAGCAGATCTACCGATCCATACATGAAGCCGCCGAAAAACTCATGCCCTGCAACGTGTTCACGGTGGCGCTGAAGAACGAAGCCGCCGACGAAAACGTTTTCGTGTACGTGATGGAAAACGGGGTGAGATACCATCCCGAAAACAGGCCCGCCCGCGAGGGGCTATCCGGCGCGGTCGTCACCGAGGGCCGGAGCGTCATCCTGAGAAATGAACAGGAGATCGAGGCGGCGGGCTTCCCTCATTTCGGCTCGACGATGCGCGTGAATTCTGTGGCGGCTGTTCCCATGCGGGTCGGGGACAAGACCATCGGCATGATCTCGGCGCAATCCTACGAGCCCAATTCGTATCAGGGCGAAGAGCAGCGCCTGCTCGAAATGCTCGCCACCCATGCCGCGACGGCCATCGCGAATGCGCGCCTCTTTCAGGAGGAAAGGCGCCGCACACAGATCATCGAAACGCTCGTGGACATCGCCAACGAGATCGCCACGACACAGGACATCATACCCGTCCTCGACAAGATCACCCAGCGCGCCCTCGAACTCCTCCATGCAAACCACGTCGCGATCTACCTGCTCCACGACGACAACCACACGCTCAAGGTCATCACAGCCCAGGGAATACACAGGCAGGAACTGCTCGCCCAAACCCTGAAGGTCGGCGAAGGCATCACCGGCAGCGTGGTTGCCACAGGCAAGCCCGAAATCATAGAACTCGTCGCCAGCGACCGGAGGAGGAAACGCGTCCTCGGCACGCCGGAAAGCGACGCCGAACGCGAAACCATGATGTCCTCCCCGTTGATCCTGCGCGGGCGGCGCATCGGCGCGATCAACGCCTGGAGATTGCGGACCAACGGCGTGTTCACCGGCGTGGAATTGAGCTTTTTGACCAGCATCGCGAACCAGGTATCGGTTGCGATCGAGTCGTCGAACCTGTTCAAGGAGACCGTCCGCCGCGCCCAGGAATCCGCCGCCATTGCGGAGGTCGGGCGGGATATTTCCGCCACGCTCCAATTGGACGTCGTTCTCAACAGGATCGCAACCTACGCCATGGAACTGTTGAACGGCGAAAGCAGCGCCGTCTACCTGCTCGACCCGGCGCGTTCCCTCCTCAGGGCGATTGCGGCGCAGGGAAAGGACGCCGCGGAGATCATGAACGATCCGCTCGAGATGGGAAGGGGCATTCTCGGAAACATTGCGTCGAACAAGGCGGGCGAGACCGTCAACGACGCTTTCAACGACCCGCGCTCCGTCATCATCAAAGGAACGGAGGTGGATCCCCACGAACACCTTATGAGCGTGCCGGTCCTCGAAAAGGATCAATTGACGGGATTGGTGGTCGTGTGGCGCAGCGGCGTCGAAAATGAATTCAAACCCTCCGACCTCGATTTTCTGAACAGCCTCGCCCAGCAAGCCGCAACCGCCATCAAGAATGCCCGCCTTTACGACGAAGCGCAGCGCCGCCTCAGGGAGGTGGAAACCATCAACCGCCTGTCCTCTTCCCTGCGCGAGACCCAATCGCAGACGGACATGTGCAACATCCTCCTCAACGAAACGCTCGACCTGCTCGACGCCGATCACGGATCGGTCTGGATCCTGGACACCTCCATCAACATGATCGTCCAGCGCGCGGCGAGAGGCGTCGCTAAAAAGGTCAGGAACCCGCGTCTCAAGCCGAACGAGGGGATCGTGGGACACGTTCTCAACACGGGCAGGCATCACATTTCCGCCGACATGAAGAACGACCCTCTCCTTTACAAAGGCAACCGGGACGTGATCCTGGATGGATACGGCGGCGCGGGCATTCCCATCAAATCCACCGATGGGACCTTGGGGGTGCTGATCGTGCAAATCGAATCGAGCCGGCGCGTGGAGGATCACATCAGCCTCCTGGAAACGCTTGCCGAGATCGCGGGCAACGCGATCCATCGCGCGGACCTTTTCGACCAAAGCCAGGAACAGGTCCGCAAATTGACCACCCTGCGCGACATCGACTCCGCCATCGCCTCATCCACCGACCTGCGCGTGACTCTCAATATCCTGATGGATCATACGCTGAGACATCTCAAAGTGGATGCAGTGGACATTTTGCTTTATCACCCGGAGCTCCAAAGCCTGACGTACCTGTGCAGCGCCGGTTTCCGTTCCGCCTCCCCCACCCGCCCAATGATGAGGATCGGCGAGGGGCTGGCTGGGCAGGTCGTCCTGAAGGGAAGAACCGGGCAGGTCCCCGATCTGCAAAAGTCGAGCGAGGTGGCGCGCGATCCGTTGCTGGCGCGCGAGGGTTTCGTCTCGTACATTGGCGTTCCGTTGATCGTAAAAGGTCAGATCAAGGGCGTGTTCGAGATTTTCACCCGCTCCCCGCTCTCGACCAACGACGAATGGATGCAGTTCATGCAAACGCTGACGGGACAAGCCGCCATTGCGATTGACAACACGCAGTTGTTCGATAACCTGCAGCGTTCCAACCAGGAGATCAGGCAGGCATACGATACCACGCTGGAAGGCTGGGCGCGCGCGCTCGAAATACGCGACCGCGAAACCGAGGGCCACACCCGCCGCGTGACCCAACTGACGATGCAACTTGCGCGCTACATGAACGTCAGCGACGACGAAATGGTCAACATCTATCGCGGCGTGCTGCTGCACGACATCGGCAAGATGGGCGTGCCGGATCATATCTTGAGGAAGACGGGTCCTCTCACCGAACAGGAATGGGTCGAGATGCGCAAACATCCGCAATACGCCTTCGACCTGCTCTCCCCCATCCCCTACCTGCGCCCGGCGCTCGATATCCCCTATTGCCATCACGAGCATTGGGATGGGAGCGGTTATCCGCGCGGCTTGAAGGGCGAGCAGATCCCGCTTGCGGCGCGCATCTTTTCCGTGGTGGATATTTGGGACGCCCTGCTCTCGGACCGCCCCTACCGGAAAGCGTGGCGCGAGGACAAGGTGATCGCATACCTAAAGGAGATCTCAGGCGTTATTCTCGATCCGAAAATCGTCAACGCTTTTATGAGGATGCTCGAGGAAAACGAAATAATCAAAAAGGGATAGCGGCATCCCGCGCCGCCATCCCAAAAGAACGTCCCCGAATTTACAGTACCACAAGGTTTATCCCGCCCCGTACTGCAACACGCCCTGCGGTGTTGCAGTACGGGAAAACCGCAAGGTGGGTTACTTGACCCTCAGGAACTTCCGCTTGCCAACCTGCAACACGCCCGGATGCGGGAAAGGGACATCCCCGCGTTCCAGCGCTTCACCGTCGAGCCGCACGCCCTTCTGGTCTATGAGGCGGCGCGCTTCGCTCCTGCTCGAAGCCATTCTGGAAGCAAGGATCACGTCCAGCACGGTTTCTCCCTTTTTCAGGGCATGTTCGGGCATTTCCATGGGCGCTTCCCGTTCCTGGAAGACGCGTTTGAAATGTTCCTCGGCTTTGACCGCGTTGGCTTCTCCGTGAAAGATGCTGACGATTTCACGCGCCAACTCCATCTTTACATCACGCGGGTGACGCGTTTGATTTGCCAGCGCGTTCTCCACAGATCTAACCTGCTCCGGCGTGTAACGCGTAACCAGCTTGAAGTAAATGGGCATGACATGGTCGGGCAGGCTCATAACCTTGCCGTACATATCTTCCGGGGCAGCCAGTATCGGAATATGATTGCCCAGCGACTTGGACATGCGAATGACGCCATCCGTGCCGGGCAAAATGGCAAGCAAAATGCCGACCTGCGGACGCTGACCGAACATTTCCTGCAACTTGCGCCCGGCGGTTAAGATGTTGAACAACTGATCGCTGCCGCCCACCTGCACGTCCGCGTTCAAGGCGACCGCGTCATATCCCTGCATGAGCGCGTAAAAAGTTTCGTGCAGGTAAACCGGCTCGCCCTTGTCCCACCGCAATTTGAAGTTCTCGCGCGCGACAAATTGCTGGATGGTAAATCCCGAACCAAGTTTAATAAGATCAGCCAGTTTCAGATCGAGCAGCCATTCGTGATTGAAGCGAACCTTTGTTTTTTGACGGTCGAGAACGTGATAAGCCTGTTCGGCGTAAGTCCGCGCATTATGCTCGGTCTGTTCCTTGGTCAACACAGCCCGAAGCCGATCCTGGTCGGATGGGTCCCCGACCATGCTTGTTCCTGTTCCAATGAGGAAGGTCACATCATGACCCAAATCCTGGAACTGGCGCAGTTTGCGCATCGTGATCGTGTGACCCAGGTGCAGGTCGGAAGTCCGGGGGTCGTACCCGCAATACACGCGCAGGTGCCTGCCCTCCTTTTCGGCGTCCATCAGGCGTTGGCGCAGTTCGTTCGTCATCGCCTTTTTCAATTCCTCGTCGCCGTATTCGGTGCCTTGCATCAATAGTTCGACTTGTTCTTCGATATTCACTTATGCCTCCAGTTAACGCGAGATTTATCTCGCTGCTCGCGATATCTTTGCCAAGCCAGCGGGCGACACGAACCCTCTTCGGGGACTTTGTGTCGCATTACGACTCCACAAACAAAAACGCGCCCGCGATCTGTGGGCGCGTCATCACACACATCGCAATCTCTCACGGATGGGCGTAATAATAATATTCGTTCGCAGTTTTGAAAATCCACATGCGCCCATTATACACGCGAAGCGGTCCTGCGGACAACAACATCGGCAACCGTAGGACAAATTGCCGATTTGCCCTACTGACCCAGATTGACGGCGAAAGACCACGGACCTTTGACCGTGTAGAACTCGTCGCTGTAGACGATCTGTTCCGCCTCCTCCTGGGACATTGTGTCTGGTTTGCTCACGATCTGCATGACCTGCACCCCGCCCGAATCCACACACGCCAGTTGGATGGCGATTCCGCGCTCATTGAGCGTCTGCTGGATCTTGGGCATGTAGATCGAGCAATATTCCTCGGCGCGCGGCGGCGCGGCGATGGCGTCAATCGTGATGACGGCGTTGGACAGGTCCGCGTCGGGCGGGATGTTGAAGAACGACAGGTCGTCGCACCTCAAGCCCGATTGACCTTCCGCCGCCTCCTGCAAACTCAGCATGGTCGAACCGAAATCAACCGCCGCCCCGCCCGCATATTGCAGGCTGGCGCTCCACACGGACCAGTCGGACGTATCCAGGAGGGTGTAACACACTTCGACGTGAACTTCCTTGCCGTCGCGCCAGGCGCGGTTCACGCGCGCCTCGATCCCGTTGGCGGCTTGAACCGCGGAGGCGGGGGCGGCTTCGACGGTGGGATAGGATGGGTCAATGTACGCGGTGGGCAGCGCCGGTTCCACATTTGGCGCGGACGGCAGGTTGCACGCGGAAAGAATAAGAACAAGCAGGACGAATATCTTTTTCATGGGTCTCCTAAAAGCCGCCAGATTGCCGGCGGATTCCATATCATTCGAATATCTCTCTTGCCGCATCTTCGATGGTTGGAAACTGGAACTTGTACCCGAGCTCGAGCAGGCGTTTGGGCTGGGAGTAATTGCCTTCGGTGAGCAGGACGCTCATTTCGCCGAGAGGCATCCTCAACAGGAATGCGGGAAGATGGAACCAATAGGGTCGTTTCGATTCCCGCGCCAGGGTTCGCATGAAATCGGCGTTGGAAGTGGGGCTGGGCGCGATCAGGTTGAAGGGACCGCGCGCGTTTCCGTTTTCGAGCAGGAAGCGCATCGCGCCGACGTAATCGGAAATGTGGATCCAGGGCATGGCTTGTTCCCCATCGCCGAACCTGCCCCCGAAGAACAATCGCACGGGCAGCGCCATGAGCGGGAACAATCCGCCGCGCTTCGCAATCACAACCGCATTGCGCGTGACGACGCGCCGCACGCCAAGGTCTTCGATGGATTTCGTCGCGTCCTCCCACGTCACGGTGAGTTGGGCGAGGAAGTCGTTCGCGGGGGGCGCGGATTCGTCCGCAATGATCTGGTTTCGCAAGCCGTAACGGTTGATGCCGGAGGTTTGCAGGAAAACGCGCGGGCGGCGCGCAGAGTCCTTTATGGCGGAGGCAAGCGCAAGTCCGGGCTGGACGCGGGAGTCGAGGAATTTCCGCTTCTGTCGTTTCGTCCAGGGCCAGTGTTCGAGTCCGTGTCCCGTCAGGTTGACGACCGCGTCCATTTCAGCGACGCGGCTGCTCCATCCGTTCGTCGTCCTGCCGTCCCATTGAATGTGATTGGGCGTTGCCGGTTTTCGGCGGGTCAGGATGAAAACAGTGTGTCCGTCCCGTTCGAGGGAGTTCGTGAGGGCGGAACCGAGAAAACCGGAGCCGCCCGCGATCAAAACGTTCATCGTTCACTCCGAGTGACAGGTTGGCGGCGTTCCCAAAAGTGGGTTTTACGAAATATGTTAACTGGCATATAATCGTGCCTGTTGCAGAGGCAGAATGCACGAACCAGTGCTGGTGCTTAACGCCAATTTCGAACCGATCAATATCTGTACCACGCGCCGTGCGGTTGGACTGCTGCTGGCGGGCAAAGCCGACATGGTGATGAACGGACGCGGTCACATCAAAACCGTATCGCAATTGATCCCGCGCCCCTCGATCATCCGGCTGGAGATGCAGGTTCACCGCCCGAGACCCCGCGTCAAGTTGACGCGGCGCGAGGTGTTTCGCCGCGACAATTATACCTGCCAGTATTGCGGAAAGCGCGACGGGGGCATGACGGTGGATCACGTGATCCCGCGTCACATGGGGGGTATGCACGTTTGGACGAACGTGGTGACTGCCTGTCCGTTCTGCAACCACCGCAAGGGAGGGCGCAAGGTGGAGGAGTCGCACATGCGCCTGTTGCATCCGCCGAAGGAGCCGCCCGCCAGCGCCATGTATATTTTCGGCAGGCATTTGAACGAATGCCGGGAATGGGAACCGTACATTTCCGGCTGGTGATCCCGATCATAAAAGCGACAGTCACCTCGAAGGTGACTGTCGCTTTTATATGTCTATGGTCATAAAATCCCTTGCGAGGATGATTTCGCCCTGGAACGCCTTTCCGGCTTCGGCGACGAGGTCGCCTTTTGCAAAACGCCCCGTCGGATAGTGGATGAGATAAAGCGTCGCCACCTCCGCCCTGGCTGCGATCTCGCCCGCCTGTTCCGCAGAGGAATGTCCGTACGTCGCGCCGCCCGCTTCGTGGATGAGGATGTCCGCCCCATCCGCCAGGCGGACGGTCTGTTCGCACGGTTCCGTATCGCAGGAATAGGCAAGCACTTTTTTGGTTTGTTTGACCTCGACGCGGATGCCGATGGTGGGGACCATGTGATGGACGGGAGAGGAGGATATTTTGAACTCGTCATCGTCCAACACAAACGCCATCTCCGCTTCCGGCAGGCGGTAAAAGGCGACGGGAAAAAAATTGGGCCACTCCGCCCAACCGTAGAAGCCCATCAGGTCTTCGAGACGATCCATGGTGAAGTGAAGCCCATAGATATTGATCGGCTTGGTCCTGCCCATCAGCCACATGCCCATGAGAAGAAGCGGGACGCCGGAAACGTGATCGGGATGGAAATGTGTGATGATGATGTCGGTCAGTTCGTTGAAATCCACCCCCGCTTCCTCCAGGCGGACGACCGGGTTGCTGACGCAATCCACGAGGATGGAACGTTTCTCGCCAATGATCGCCAGGTGTGTGTTCTCGTGATCACGGGTTGGCACTGCGTTGGACGACCCGAGGATGATGACCTTTGCCAAGACGGTATCCCTCCATCATAGAAATGGGAACGCCATTTTGATCAGCACGGGGGTAAGATAGATCTCGATCACCGCCGCGACCGCCAGCAATGGAACGACCAGGCCGATAAAGACCCGGAACCAGTCGGCAATCGAAAGAAGAAGCGTCTCGCCGATGCTTTTATCGGTAT
>JAANMT010000304.1_pt1 | contig 53886 bp, 55 predicted proteins | sample 7279711 | NCBI WGS metagenome assembly JAANMT01 (sample SAMN14094538, study PRJNA606508) | bioreactor metagenome | isolation source: A lab-scale SPAN reactor treating ammonium-rich wastewater day 1 | place: Ireland: Galway | collected 2017-01-16 | reverse complement strand
AAAACCCAACCGCCCAACCTCCGCAGGGAAGAAAACTCCTCGACCAGGTCCGCGACATGATCAAAACCAAACACTACTCCTCGCGCACTGGCGAGACCTACGTGTACTGGATCCGTCAATACATTCTCTTTCATAACAAACGCCACCCCAAAGAAATGGGTGTGCCTGAGATCGAAGCCTTTCTCGCCCACCTTGCCACCCGGCGGAACTTTTCCTCCTCCACTCAAACCCAGGCGTTGAGTTCCATATTATTTCTGTATCGTTATGTTCTTCAGATCAAACTCGACGAAGTGAAGATCACCCGCGCTAAAAAAGCGGGACGTGTCCCCGTAGTATTGAGCCGCGCCGAAACACAGGGCATCATATCTGAAATGACAGGTACGCACAAACTCATGGCGCAGATACTCTACGGCGGCGGACTGCGCCTCATGGAATGTGTCCAACTGCGCGTCAAAGACATTGATTTTGAATACCGCCAGATCGTTATCCGCGACCCCAAAGGCGGCAACGACCGCTTCACGATTCTCCCAGCCAGTTTGATTGACCCGCTCAAAGAACATCTCGCCCGCGTCAAGCGGATTCACAACGAAGACCTCGCCAAAGGCTACGGCGCGGTTCACATGCCATACGCCTTCGCCCAAAAATATCCCAACGCCGAATACGAATGGGCTTGGCAATACGTTTTCCCCTCCGCCAAACTTGCCGATGACGTGGAAGCCAGGACAAAACGCCGCTGGCATACCAGCGAAACCACCCTGCAAAAAGCGGTTCGCGCAGCGGCAATAAAAGCAGGGATCGGCAAAGTTGTTGGACCCCATACCTTCCGCCACTCCTTCGCCACACACCTCCTCGAAGCGGGCTACGACATCCGCACGGTACAAGAGTTGCTCGGACACAAAGACGTCAAAACCACCATGATCTACACCCACGTCCTCCAGCGCGGCGGACTCGCGGTAAAATCCCCCCTCGACGCCTGACACCTGAAACTTAAAACCTGAAACCTGAAACCTGAAACCTGAAACCTGAAACTTGAAACCTGAAACTTGAAACCTGAAACTTGAAACCTGAAACTTGAAACCTGAAACCTGAAACTTGAAACTTAAAACCTGAAACCCGCCACCTGAAACCTGAAACATGAAACCAATAGACCTCCGCTCCGACACCGTCACCCATCCCACCCCTGCCATGCGCGCCGCCATGTCCCAGGCCCCCGTCGGCGACGACGTATACGGCGAAGACCCCACCGTCAACCGCCTCCAGGAACTCGCCGCCAGCCTCGTCGGCAAAGAAGCCGCCCTCTACGTCCCCAGCGGCACCATGGGCAACCTCGCCTCCATCCTCGCCCACTGCCAGCGCGGCGACGAAGTCATGCTCGGCGACAAATCCCACACCTTCCTCTACGAAGCCGGAGGGATTTCCGTCCTCGGCGGGATTCACTCCCGGCAGTTGACCAACCAGCCCGACGGCTCGCTTCTCCTCTCTGAACTTGAAGAGGGACTCCGCGGCTCCGACTCGCACTTCCCCCCGTCCCGCCTCGTCTGTCTCGAAAACACCCACAACCGCTGCGGCGGTACCTGCCAGACCCCCGAATACTTCCAGCAGGTCAGCGGCTTCGCCGGACGTCACGGACTCAAAATCCACCTCGACGGGGCGCGCATCTTCAACGCCGCCGCCGCCCAAAACGTGGACGTGACCGCCTTCGCCCAACACGTCGACTCGCTCACCTTCTGCCTCAGCAAAGGACTCGCCGCTCCCGTCGGCTCCGTCGTCTGCGGGACGCGGGAATTCATCCAGCGCGTCCACCGCCAACGCAAACTTCTCGGCGGCGGGATGCGCCAGGCGGGCATCCTCGCCGCCGCGGGCATCGTCGCCCTCGAAACGATGCCCGGCCGCCTCGGCGAAGACCATGCCCGGGCGCGCGCCCTCGCCGAACGTCTGGAAGAGACGCCCGGACTCATCGTCAACCCCCCGGCCACCAACATGATCTTCCTCTCCCTCGCCGATTTCGTCCCCCTCTCCGCGAAAGAAGCGGCGGAGAAGATGAAAGCGCGCGGCGTCCTCGTCGGCATCGTCGGCCCGCGCCAGTTCCGCCTCGTCACACACTACGAAATAGACGACGACGGAGTGGACCGCGCCGCCTCCGTCTTCGCCGAAGTCCTGCAAGCGTAAAAGCATTTCTTAACTCCCTTTTGTACACGGACTTAACGGATTGCGCGGACAAACACGGATTTTTTTAATAGACTCCTTGTACACGATTTCACCCCCACTCGCTTCCATTACGCCCATTCGCTCCCATTCGTGCTTATTCGTGTCTATTCGCGTTATTGCTCCAGGTCTGGCTCGCTTAGCGCGCTGGTCGCGGCGATCTCGTCCAAAACCTGCACCACCTGCGGGTCGAACAGGATTCCCGCCTGCTGGCGCAGATACTGCATGGCCTCCTCCTGCTCCACGCGCATTCGATACGGACGGTTGCTGGTCAGCGCGTCGAAGGCGTCTGCCACCGCAAAGATGCGCGCCAGGTAGGGGATGTTCAGGCCGCTGAGCCCCACAGGATACCCGCTCCCGTCCCAGCGTTCCTGGTGATAGCGGATCACCGCTAGCGTATCCTGCAGGAAGGGAATCCCCTCCACAATGCGCGCGCCGATGTCGGGATGCAGGCGCATGATCTTCCACTCCGCCTCGTCGAGCGGACCCGGCTTGTGCAGGATGGCGTCGCTGATGCCGATCTTGCCGATGTCGTGCAGCAGGGAGCCGCGCTCCAGCGCCTTCAACTGCGTCGCCGTCAGCCCCAGTTTCTCGCCCAGGATGCGGGCGATCTGCGCCACGCGCAGGCTGTGACCTTCGGTCTCGCGGTCGCGCGCGTCCAGCGCCGACATCAGCGCGGCCAGCGTGTGGTCGTAGGTGGTCTCCAATTCGCGGTAGGCGTTTTCCACCTCCCGGGCCTGCTGCCGCGATTCCACGAGCAGGATGGAGCGTTCCAGCGCCAGCGCGGCCTGGTTGGCCAGCGTTTGCAGGCTGGTGGCGAACCGGGCGCTGTTCCGGTCGGGCAGGGTGAGCCACAACGCGCCGTACGTGCGCCTGGACGTCTTGAGGGGGAAGCAGATGGCCGAGGGGTCGCCCTCCTGCGATTGGAAGATGCTCTGCCCGCTTTCCAGGGTCCGCTGGATGAGCTGCATGGGATGCGCGGGCGGGACGTGCTCGCCGCGGCAGTTCACCTGCGCCTGGGCCTCGGTCCGGCCGTCTGGCGTGAGCAGCAGGATGCCCGTCGTATCCGCCTCGCTGATCTTCTGGGTGGTTTCTGCGATGAAGCGGGCCGCCTCGGAAAGTTCCTGCGCCTGGATCACGTGGAAGCTCAACTGGTACAGCTGGGTGATGCTCGTCAGATTGCTCCGCAGTTCGTGCGAGAGCCAGGCGCTTTCGATGGCGGCCGAGGCTTGCGAAGACAGCAGGCTCGCCAGCGATTCGTCGTTTTCCGTGAAGAACACCTCGCCCTGTTTGCCGAACGCCAGCATTGCCCCCACGCTCAACCGGTGCATGCGGATGGGGATGGCGATCATGCTGCGCAGGGCGGGCTGGTCGAGTTCGATGTGCGAGGCGTGTTTGTACTTGCGGAGGTCGCGGATGCGAAACGGCTGCGCGGAGTTGAGCGCCGCCTGCATCAGCGGTTCCTCGGCCGGGTTCTGGCGCAGCGACTTCAACAGCCGCGGCGCCAGCCCGGCTGAGGCGTTGCGGGTGAAGTTCCCGTCCTGGTCGAGGAGCGTCACGAAGGCGAAGCGGGCGCGCAGGGTCTGCCGCGCGATGGCGGCCACTTCCTCCGCCGCGCTTTGCGGGTCGGGTTGGGCGGTGAGGGAAATGCCAGCCTGGATCAACTCCATCAGCCGCTGGTGATATTCCGAACGCTCCCAGGCGCGCAGGAGTTCCGCGGCCGCCGCCTCCGCGATCTGGATGTCGGCGCGGTCGAACGCGTTGACCTGGTCGCTGCTGATCTCGAGCGCCGCCTTGAGATGGCCGCGGTCCACCAGCGGGACCACGATCAGCGAGAGCGTCTTTTCGTCGTTGACCTTGATGAAGTCTGGTTCGAGACGGGTGTCGTTGACCACCTGGGTCTTTCGCAGGCGGGCCGCGCGGCCGAGGATGCCCGCGTTCACGCTTTGACGGTATCCCGGCGGCAGGAGGCCGGTGCGCTGCCCGGCGGAGGTGATCGCCACCAGTTCGCGCCGCTCGGGTTCGTGCATGTACAGCGTCGTCAGGCTGCAATTGACGGAACGCTGCAGCGTGTTCACCGCCAGTTGCGAGGCCACCGGCGCGTCCAGTTGGTTTTCCAGCTGCTGGCTGAGCTCGGAGAGCAGGGTCAATTGCGTGGAGCGGCGCTTCTCGCTGGCAAGTTGTTCCCCCAGCGTTTGGATCTGGCGCGACAGCAGCCCGATCCGTTTTTGAGCGTCTGACCCGTTCAGGATGGGCGTGATCAGCCGTTCGATCCGATGATCCCAGGTGGTCATCTCCGCCGGGTCCATCCCGCCGCCGACTGCGGCGGTTTCCCCTTCGGCGAGCGGCGCCAGCCCGTTGATGATCGCCACGAGCGAGATCAACGCGTAGATGAGCAGCGCCTCCGTCCCCGACAAAAGAACGAAGGCCAGTTCGCGGCTGTTCAGGCGCAGGTATCCCCATCCGCTGATGCTGGAGACCTGCTCGATTTGCGCGGTTTCCAGTAACAGCGTGGTCACGATCAGGAAGATTGTCTGAAGGATGGCGGCCAGCCGGATGAAGCGCAGGCCGATCAGGTCGGCGGGCGGAAGCTTGAGCCGCGCCCACGGGATGTAGTCGGTGTTGGAGAGCGTCATCGCCAGGGCGAACGCCGGGATCAGCCCGGACGCGCTCCTGGTATATATGGAAAGAAAGCTCCAGCCGAACCAGGGGAACGCCAGCGCCACCGAGAGGAGATGTCTTTGCAGGCGGGGCGGCGGCTTCCGCAGGATCAGGCCGCCCGCTCCCGCGCTGAGCAGGAAGGCGAGGCTGAAGAGCAGGCGATAGGGAGACAGCGACGGGTAGACCGCGGCCGCGTCGGCCGCCGACCAGACCAGAAGTCCAAGCCCCACGACCAGGTTCAGGAGCGAAGCGTAAGCGACCAGCAGATTGACCCCATTTCCGTTTGGCGCCGCGCCTTCGTTCTGTTGGATGATCATGGGGATGGCGAGGACGAGTCCCCCGAACAAAAGCGCTTCCACCAAAAATCCGTGATGGGCGTACAGGAAGGCCAGCGCGGCCATCCAGATGGTCAAAAGCGCCTGCGTGGCGACGACGATCCGCCGGCGGGCGGCGATTGGAATTTGGGCGAGGGCCACGATCCCGGATATGTGCAGAAGTATGCCCAGCCCGTGGGTAATGGGGATGGGCAGTCCGGCTAGCAGGGTTTTCTGGTATTGCGGAAGCAACAGAAAGCCCAGGCTTGTCGCCAGCAGAAGGACGGCGATCAGCGCGATCAGCGGATCGTTGGTGTTGCGCTTCATGTGCGCGAAGGATAGCATAAATACCGCAGACTGGCTACCCACGACGCGGCTCGATTCGATTCTCTGATATAATTCGCGCGCCTGGGAGGGTTGCCTGGCGGGGCGATCCCTTTCCATGCCTTTGGCTGGTATCACATTTCATCAGGACTGACGATGTTTGAGATCATTACAATGCAACAGATCGAAGAGGTGGCCGACGCGCTGCGTTCCCGCCTCGATGCCGTCCCGCGCGCGGGGCTGATCCTCGGTTCGGGTTTGAACGCCCTGGCCGAATCGGTGGAAAACGCGCGTCTCGTCCCCTTTCGCGAAATTCCCCATTGGCCGTTGTCCACAGTCCAGGGACACAGCGGCCAGCTGGTGATCGGCAGGCTCGAGGGCCAGCCGGTCTTCGTGTTGCAGGGACGCGTCCATTATTATGAAGGCTATCACATGACGCAGGTCACGCTGCCAGTGCGCGTGATGCAGCTGCTCAAGATCGAGACGCTGATCGTGACCAACGCCGCCGGCGGCATCAATCCCGACTTCTCGCCGGGCGACGTGATGCTCATCACCGACCATCTCAACCTGGCCGGCATGTCGGGATTGAACCCGCTCATCGGTCCAAACCTGGACGAACTGGGGCCGCGCTTTCCCGACATGAGCCAGGCCTACGACCGCGTCCACCTGGAGCGGGCGCGGGACGCGGCCAGGGCCGCGGGCATCCAGCTCCGCGAGGGAGTCTACGCCGGGTTGAGCGGTCCCTCCTTCGAGACGCCCGCCGACCTGCGCTTCCTGCGCGTCGCGGGCGCGGACGCGGTGGGCATGTCCACCGTCCCCGAAGTGACCGTCGCCCGTCACGGCGGGCAGCGCGTGCTGGGACTTTCGGGCATCAGCAACAAGGCCAACCTCGACGGCTCCACCGTCACCACCCACGAGGAAGTGATGGAAGCCGGGCGCGTCATCACTCCCAAAATGGAGAAGATCATCCGCGGCGTTTTGCGCGTGTTGTAAGTTGAGCAGGTATGCAGGCGCTGTTTCGTTTCATCGAGAACTATCAGGTTCTCTTCTATTTACTGGCGGCGATGGCGGGGTTGTATTCTCTGCGCCGCCTCTCTCAAGTCTGGCGGGAATGGCGCGCGGCCTATTTCGGGTTGGAGCGCGAAGTCAGCCTCCGAAAGCTGGCGCAGGCCGTCGCGTTCCTCGTTGCGGCGCTGATATTTGCGTGCGGGGTGGCTTTCATCTCGGTCTTTGTGGTCCCCGGCCTGCCCGCCAGCGCGCGCGTCTCTGAAGCCGATCTGCTGGCCGCGTCCGCCTCCCCTTTGACCGGCGCGGCCTCGCTGGATATTTCGACCCCGGCCGCGCCGTCCGCCGACCGCGATTCGCAGGGATGCGTCGCCCGGCAGTTGGAGATCGCCTCGCCGGAGCCGGGGGCGGAGATTGGCGGCCCGCTGAAGTTGATCGGCACGGTGGACCTGCCTAACCTGGGATTTTATAAATACGAGGTCGCCCGGCAAGGCTCCGACCTGTGGTCCACGATCGCGGCCGGCAACCAGGCCGTGGTCAACGACGAACTGGGCAATTTCAATCCCACCGTTCTGACGCCCGGCGATTACTCCCTCCGCATCGTCGCGCTGGATAACGCCGCGCAAGTCATCGGCATCTGCGTCATCCCCATTCGCATCAAAGGACAATAACGCGCATGTCTCTCGAGATCCGTCCCGCCATCGCCGCCGACCTGGCGCGCCTGATGGGTATGAACCACACCGTCTCCAGCGATTACGTCTGGCAGTTGGACCTCCGCCGCGAAAGCGGACAGGTCTCGGTCAGCCTGCGCGAAGTGCGTCTGCCGCGCCCGGTCACGGTGGCGTATCCGCGCAATCCCTTCGCCCTTGCCGATGAGTGGACGCGCAAAGCGGCCGTGCTGGTGGCCGTGGATCAAATTCCGCTCGGTTACGTCTGCATCAGCGAGCAGGGCGCGGCCACCGTCGCCTGGGCGACCGACCTCGTCGTGGCTCCCGAACAGCGGCGGCGCGGACTTGGCTCCCTGCTGCTCGGCGCAGCCGAAGACTGGGCTGTGCAGCGCGGCTGCGGCCAGTTCATGTTTGAAGTCCAGGCCAAGAATCAGCCCGCCATCCGCCTCGCGCAGAAAACCGGGCTGGAGTTCTGCGGTTATAATGACCATTATTACGCCAATCAGGATGTGGCGTTGTTCTTTGGAAGAACGCTGAAGTAGCCATCTTTTTGGGAAGGCCTATGTTTAACGGTTGGACAGACAGCCTGCTGGCGGGGATCCAGACGGTTAATCAAATTCTCACGGCCGGTATCGCCATCACGGCCTTTTCGCTGTTCCTGTACGCCCTTTCCTTTAACTTGCGCGACCGGGTGGCGCGTTCGTTCGCCATCATCCTTCTAGGGGTGGTCGTCGTTTTCGCCACCGACGCCCTGCAAACCGACACCGTCCCATTGTGGGGGATAGACCTGCTCCTGCGTTTGCAGTGGATCGGACTCGTCTTCCTGCCGGCCGCCTATCTTCATCTTTCGGACGCCGTCCTCGTCACCGCCGGGCGCCCCTCGCGCGGCCGCCGCCGCTTCGCGGTGCGGATGACCTACCTGGTCTCCTGCGTCTTTCTCCTCCTGCTCGGGACCGGCCGCCTGCTCGGTCCGCTCGTCATCCAGCCCGAGGACCCGGCCCCCCACCTGCAGCAGACCGCCTGGACGCGGGTCTTCACCCTCTATTACGCCTTCATTATGATCTGGTCGTGGGTCAATTTTGCGCGCGCCTATAGCCGCATGTTGACGCGTTCCGGCCGCCGCCGCATGTTCTACCTCATGGCCGGCGCCACCGCGCCCGCGCTGGGTTCCTATCCCTTCCTTCTATATGGCTCCTCCATTGCGGCGCAGCATCCCCTCTTCTTTTGGAGCGCCGCCGCCCTCATCAACCTGGCTGTGGGCTGGCTGGTGGTGGTGATGGCCTACGCGGTGGCCTTCTTCGGCGTCTCATGGCCCGACCGCGTGGTGAAGAGCCGCCTCGTCAAATGGATCATGCGCGGCCCGATCACCGCCTCGGTCGCCCTCGGCGTGATGACCGTCGTCCGCCGCGGCGGCGCCTATTTTGGCGTGGAATACAACGCCTTCGTCCCGCTTTCGGTGGTGGCGGTGGTGTTGCTGTTCGAACACGCCATCACCCTGGTTTCCCCGCTGTGGGAGCGCTGGCTGTTCTTTGGACGCGACCGCGCCGAACTGGTCCTCCTGCAAAACATCGAAGAGCGCCTGTTGACGCGCGGCGACTTGCAGCAATTTCTGGAAAGCGTGCTGGCCGCGGTGCGCGACCACATGCAATCCTCCGCCGCCTTCATCGCCGCGCTGGACGGCGAAGAATTGTCGCTGATCGTCACCGCAGGCAGCCGCCGCCTGCTGGAGGAGGAAAGCCTCTCCGAGGCCCTGCGCGTCGTCGAACACGAGAACGGGAACGCGGCGCGGCGTGAGTTCATCTGGAACGACTTCCTGATCCTGCCCATTTACCAACGCCGCCGCGCCGACATGGACCCCGACCAGGCGCCCGCGCTGCTGGGACTGCTGGGCGTGGCGCGCCACGCCCAGAATCCGCTGGACGCCGACCAGCGCGACGCGCTCTGGCTCCTGGCCGAACGCGCCGCCCTGGCGCTGACCGACCGTCAACTCCAGGGACAGCTTTTCCGCTCGCTCGAAGACCTGCGCCCGCGCGCGGACATGCTCCAGCGTCTGCGCGCCGTCGGCCGCTACGACAGCCGCGCCAACCTGCTGGCGGGGGAACTCCCGCCCGAATCCGACCTCGCCAACTGGGTAAAGGACGCGCTCGCGCATTACTGGGGCGGTCCCAAACTGACGCAAAGCCCGCTCATCAAATTGCAGGTGGTGCAGGAACTGGCCGACGAACACGCGGGGAATTCCGCCAACGCCCTGCGCGCCCTGCTCCGCAAAGCCGTGGACCGGGTGAGGCCCGAAGGCGAACGCCGCTATACCAGCGAGTGGACTCTCTTTAACATCCTGGAAATGAAATTCATCGAAGGGCGCAAAGTGCGCGAAGTGGCTTCGCGGCTCGCCATGTCTGAAGCGGACTTGTATCGCAAACAACGGGTGGCGGTGGAGGCGGTTGCCCGCGCCATCCTTGAAATGGAATCAGAAAAACAATTATTGAGGTAGCGGAGGCGCTATGATGGATCAAAAACAAACTTTGGAACCGCCCGTCCCTGTGGACGAAGGCTGGTGGGAATCCGTGCTGGCCGAGGAACAGCGGGCCGCCGTCTTTTCGCCGCGTTTGCCGAAACCCGGCGCGGGACGCCGCGCCGCCCCGGACGCGCCGAAGAATCGGGAAGTCGAACGGCGGAGCGAACGGGCCGCGAAACCGGCCGCCCCCGCCGACAAGCCCTCCGCCGACTGGCCCCACATCCGACGGCTCTTTCACGCCGACGAGATCGTCCGCCTGGCCGTCACCGGCTCCAACCGCGGCGGCCTGCTGGTGGAAGGCGACGGGCTGTTCGGCTTCGTCCCCTTCTCGCATTTGATCGAACTCTCCGGCAGCGAACCCGCCGACCGGGACAAGGCGCTCGGCGCGTACGTGGGACGCACGCTTCAGTTAAAGGTCATTGAATGCGTCCCCGAAGACGGCCGCGTAGTCTTCTCGGAGCGGGCCGCGCAGGCCGAACCGGGCCGCCGTTCGAGAATTTTCGACACGCTTCAGCCAGGACAAACCGCGCGCGGGATCGTCACCAACATCACCGACTTCGGCGTATTCGTGGACCTCGGCGGGGTGGAAGGACTCGTCCACATCTCCGAACTTTCATGGGGACGCGTGGCGCACCCAAACCAGATCGTCAAACTGGGCGAGGAATTGGAGACGCTCGTGCTGGGCATCTCTGCCGAACGCTGCCGCGTGGCCCTCAGCCTGAAGCGCCTCTTCCCCAACCCCTGGCTCTCCATCGAACGCGACCTGGGCGTGGACCAGGTCGTCCCCGCCACCGTAACCGCCGTCCTTTCCTACGGCGCCTTCGCCCGCCTCGACATGGGCGTGGAGGGACTCATCCACGCCTCCGAGATCCCCCGCGCAGACGGCTGCGCCATCAAAGACTTCCTCAGCGCCGGCCAGCGCGTCCAAGTGCGCGTCCTGCATGTGGACGCGGCGCGCCAGCGCATGGGACTCAGCCTCCGCCTCGAAACGCCGCAGACCGCCTGACGCCAATGCCTCCCCGCCATCCGTCCCCGCAGGATGAACCGCCCAAAAACGACTGGCTCGACCGCCTGGCGCGGTTTGACGCGCACTTTGGCCGCTTCGCGCGCGACGCCGCCGGCGTGTTCCTGCTGGCCCTCGCAGCCATGTCGCTCATGGCGTTATGGAAACTGACGAGCGGACAACTGCTCACCGTCTGGGTCAATTTCCTCGGGAAATGGCTGGGCTGGGGGACTTACCTGCTCGTCCTGGGACTCGTCCTCGCGGGCGTTTTCCTTCTGCGGCGCGGCGGAATTCCCCTCCAGTTGGGATGGCTGCTCTCCTTCGAACTCGCCTCCCTCCTGACTTTGAGCCTGCTGGCCGTCTTCGGAGGCCTCTCCCTCGACCGCGCCGAGCTCGGCAAAGACGGCGGCTACGTGGGCTGGGGACTGGCGTATTTCTTCATCATGTTGGCCGGGAAGACCTGGGGCGTCGTTTTGCTGGCGCTCCTTTGGCTGTTCTTCACGCTGGGCGCGTTCAACGTCTGGGCCTGGGTGGAGAGACGCCTGCTCCACATCGCCGAGACCGAGCCGCAGGCCGTCTCCGCGCCCGACGCGGCGGAGGAGGCGGCGGACGTAGCCAAGCCCAAGTCCCGAACGCGCGAGCCGCGCAAGCGCGCTCCCGCCATCCCGCCCGAATTCCGCGCCTCGCTCCGTCCGCAAGAAGCGAAGGACGAGAAGCCCGCTAAACCCCAACCGCGCAGCGAACGCCTGCCGCCCCTGAACCTTTTCCCCGGCGAGCAGACCTCCCGCCCCGACGAGCGGACGATCAATCAGACCGCGGGACTCATAATGAAGACGCTGTCCGAGTTTGGCATCCCCGCGCAGGTGATCGGCTACCGCGTCGGCCCCGCGGTGACGCAGTTCGCCGTCCAGCCAGGATTTATTAAGAAGCCAGGCTCCAATGAAGATGACCCGCAGTTGATGAAAGTGCGCGTGGCGCAGATCGCTTCGCTGGAAAAAGATTTGACCCTGGCCCTCTCCGCCGAACGTCTGCGCATCGAAGCGCCCGTGCCGGGCAAACCGTACGTGGGCATCGAAGTGCCGAACTCGCGCACGTCGCTGGTGCGCCTGCGTCCCATTTTGGAGACCGAGGCGTTTTACAAAGTCGCCTCCCCGCTGGCGATCGCGCTCGGCCGCGACGTGTCGGGGCAGCCACTCGTTGCAGATCTGTCGCGGATGCCGCACCTGCTCGTCGCGGGCGCGACGGGTTCGGGCAAGTCGGTCTGCATCACCTCCATCGCGGCCTGTCTCGCCGTCAACAACGCGCCCGAAGACCTGCGCCTGGTGATGATCGACTCGAAGATGGTGGAACTGCTGCGCTTCAACGGCCTCCCGCATCTCTTCGGCAAAGTGGAGACCGACATCCAGCGCATCCTCGGCGTGCTGCGCTGGGTGGTGGTGGAGATGGAACATCGCTATCGCCTGCTGGAAGGCGCGCACGCCCGCGACCTGAATTCGTACAACCGCAAACTGGCGCGCCGCAAGGAAGGCGTCACGCCGCTGCCGCGCATCGTCGTCATCATTGACGAGTTGGCCGACCTGATGATGTCCGCGCCCGATGTGACCGAGCATAACCTCGTCCGCCTGGCACAGATGGCGCGCGCCACGGGCATCCATCTCGTCGTCGCCACGCAGCGTCCCTCCACCGACGTGGTGACGGGACTCATCAAGGCCAACTTCCCGGCGCGCATCTCGTTCTCGATGGCCTCGGGCGTGGACTCGCGCGTCATCCTCGACACGGGCGGCGCCGAAACCCTGCTCGGCCGCGGCGACATGCTCTTCCTCAATCCCGAAGTCGGCAGTCCCATCCGCGCCCAGGGCGTGCTGGTGACGGACCAGGAGATCGAGCGTCTCATCAGCCACTGGCAGAAGACGACCACGTATTCGGAGGAACTGCCGCCGTGGGAGAAACTGCTCTCCGAACCCGGCGAAGGCGAGGACGACGGCCTCGTGGAGCAGGCCATCTCCATCGTCCGCGGGACGCAACGGGCCTCCGCCTCGCTGCTGCAGCGGCGGCTGCGGATCGGCTATCCGCGCGCCGCGCGTCTCCTCGACCAGCTGGAGGAGATGGGCATCGTCGGCGAGTCGCAGGGCGGCGGACGCGAGCGCGACGTGCTGGTCGGTCCCGAAGACGAGATGGACGAAGAATAGACCTGGAAACGTAAAGGACCTAACTTGGAGAAACTGGACATCAAACCCAAAATCGAATTCAGCGACCGCATGAGGATCTGGTTCAAGTGGTTTCTCGACCCCGTGGCCGCGTTCTTCAACCGCATCGGGCTGACTCCCAACACGATGACGCTGCTCGGCCTGGCGGGGAATTTCGCCGCCGCGTATTTCGTCTCGCGCGGACAGATCAGCCTAGGCGGGCTGCTGATGCTTCTTACTACGCCGTTCGACGCGCTGGACGGGACGATGGCGCGCCTGCGCGGCGACGCCAGCGATTGGGGCGCCTTCGTGGATTCGGTGACGGATCGCTATTCAGAACTGGCCGTCCTCGGCGGGCTGCTGGTCCATTTCTCGACCATCGGCGACGGGCTGTCTGCCATTGCCACGTTCGCGGCCGCAGCCGGGACGGTGCTGGTCTCGTACGTCAAGGCCCGCGCCGAGGCAGTGGGATTCTCGGCCAAAGTCGGCTTCCTGACGCGCGTCGAGCGCTACCTGGTGTTGGGCCCGCTGCTGCTGTTCAACCGGCCCGTCATCGCGGCCTGGTTCATCGCCGTCTTCGCCAATTTCACCGCCTTGCAGAGGATATTTTTCGTCCGCGCGCAGGCGCGGGAGCGAAAGGAGACGCCGGGAAACCGGGGGTAGTTTCGTCGTCGTTTTTCGACAGATTTTCCTTACCTCACGCGGAAAATCGATGTATACTGATTCCGCTCAATCAGTGTGGAGACAATAAGAAATGCTGAATTGGTATGTTGTTCGCAGCAAGCCCAACAAGGAGTCCGCCTTGTGGCGGGAACTATGCGCCCGGCGCCTGGAGGTCTTTTATCCCCGCTTGCGCGTGCATCCTGTCAACCCGCGCGGCCGTACCCTGAGGCCGTATTTTCCCGGATATTTATTTCTCCATGTCGATCTGGAAAAGACCGGCTTCGCCTGCGTCCAATGGATCCCGTTCTCGCAGGGGCTGGTTACGTTTAATGGCGAACCCGGGACCATCTCCGACGGTCTGGTCCACGCCATTCGCCGCCGTGTGAACGAGATCGAAGCGGCCGGCGGGGAGACCTTTGACCGCCTGAAGCGGGGAGACGCGGTGCTGATCCAGGACGGCGCGTTTGCAGGCTACGAAGCCATCTTCGACGCGCGTCTGCCGGGCAGCGAGCGGGCGCGCGTGCTGCTGACTCTGATGAACAGGCGGCGGGTCCCGCTGGAGTTGAACGCAGGACAGTTCCAGCGCAAACGGCATCACTGAAAACCCGGCCGGCTGTTTATTGTCCGCGCGCCGCGGCTTCCTGCCGGGCGGACCGGCGGCGGGAACAGGGGGCCAGCGTCGTCGAAAACGGCCTCTTGCAAAAGCGCGCCAGCGCGTGATACGCTTTGTTAAAAGACCTTCTCCAGCGTCGGCTGACTGTGCAGGACGCTTCATCCATGAAGGAGGCTGGATTTGACAACCACATACGCTTCTCAATGGCAGGGCAGGCGCGTAGCCGTGACCGGCGCGGGAGGCTTCATCGGGAGCAGCCTTGTAGAGGCCCTGCTCGCCGAGGGCGCGCGGGTGCGCGCCTTTGTGCGTTACAACTCGCGCGGCGACCCCGGTTTTCTGCGGATGTGCCCGCCCGAACTGGCCGAACGCCTCGAGATCATCCCCGGCGACCTGCGCGACGCCGCCGCCGTCCACGCCGCGTTTCGCGACTGTGAGACGGTCTTCCACCTCGGCGCGCTGATCTCCATCCCGTATTCCTACCGTCACCCGGCCGACGCCGCCGAGGTCAACTTCATGGGGACGTTGAACGCGCTGATGGCCTGCCGCGATCTAAAGACGCCGCGGCTCATCCACACCTCCACCAGCGAGGTGTACGGGACCGCCCTCCGCGTCCCGATAGACGAGAATCACCCGCTTCAGGGACAGTCTCCCTACTCGGCCAGCAAAATCGGCGCGGACAAACTGGCCGAAAGTTTTTACTGCGCCTACAATTTGCCTGTCGTCACGGTGAGACCGTTCAACACCTTCGGGCCGCGGCAATCGGCGCGCGCCGTCATCCCCGCCATCATCACGCAGGCCTTGACGCGCGACATCATCCGTCTCGGCAACGTGGACACGACGCGCGACTTCACCTACGTCAGCGACACGGTGGCGGGCTTCATGGCGGCCGCGTCCGCGCCGGGAGTCGAGGGAGGCGTCTTCAACCTGGGGACGGGAGTCGAAGTCCGCGTGGGAGAGGTGGCCGAAAAGGTCGCGGCGCGCCTCGGGAGACCGATCCGCGTCGAGGTCGAACGGCAGCGGCTGCGTCCCGAAAAATCCGAGGTGCAGCGCCTCCTCTCAGACAATCGCCTGGCGCGCCAGAAGTTGAACTGGGCGCCGAAGGTCGGTTTCGACGACGGCCTCGAGCGGACGATCGCCTGGATCCGAGAGCGCTTGGATCTGTACCAGCCGGGAAAATATGAATTTTGAGCGCGGAGGCCGCGCCGGGTTCGTCATACCTGAAAGGACAAAGAGGAGACCATGAGGGCTGTTATTTTGGCGGGCGGAAAAGGAGCGCGGCTCGCGCCGTATACGACCATCCTTCCCAAACCGTTGATGCCCATCGGCGATATGCCGATTTTGGAGGTGTTGCTGCGCCAGATGAAACGCTCCGGGGTGAACCATGTGGTGTTGACGGTGGGGCATTTGGCAAGTTTGCTGCGGGCCTACTTCGGCAGCGGCGCGCAATGGGACCTGGACATCACCTACAGCAAGGAAGACGAACCGCTTGGCACGGCCGGTCCCATTGCGCTGGTGCCGGGCCTCGACAAGACTTTCCTGGTGACCAACGGCGACGTGTTGACCACCCTCAGTCTGAGAAAACTGGTCGCGTTCCATCGGCAGAAGGGCGGTATCGCCACGATCGCCGCGCACCGCCGCCGGGTCAAGATAGACCTGGGCGTGATCCAGTGGGGCGAGGACGACCGGGTCATGGGGTATATCGAGAAGCCGACCACCGAGTATACCGTCAGCATGGGGCTTTACGTCTTTGAGCCGCGCGTGATAGAGTACATCCCTCGCGGCGCGTACCTTGATTTCCCCGACCTGATCCTGAAATTGATTGACGCCGGCGAACGCGTAAACGGCTATAATTTCGACGGCTATTGGATGGACCTCGGCCGCCCGGACGATTACGCCCAGGCGAACGAGGATTTCGTAAAGATGAGGTCCCGATTCTTATCGGAGGAGGTCTAGATGGAATGGCGCGTTCCGCTGGCGGATATTGATTTTGGCCTCGAGGAAGAAGAAGCCGTTCAGAAGGTGATCCGTTCCCGCTGGTTGAGCATGGGCGAGGTCACCGCTGGGTTCGAGCAGGACTTTGCGGCCTTCATCGGCGCGAAGCACGCGCTGGCGGTCACCAACGCCACCGCGGCCCTGCATCTGGCCTGCCTCGCAGCCGGAGTGGGCGCGGGCGACGAGGTGATCGTCCCCTCGCTGACGTTCGTCGCCACCGCTAATGCAGTGCGCTACACGGGCGCGGCGCCGGTCTTCGCGGACGTGGAAAGCCTCGACTGGCTGACCATCTCGCCGGACTCCATCGAATCGCTCATCACCGAGCGGACGCGCGCCATCCTGATCATGCACTACGCCGGGTACGCCTGCGACATGCCCGCCATCATGGAGATCGCCCGCCGTCACAACCTGACCGTTTTGGAGGACGCGGCCCATTCCATCGGCTCCACGCTGGAGGGACGCGCCCTCGGCGCCTGGGGCGCGGTGGGCTGCTTCAGTTTCTTCTCCAACAAGAACATGACCACCGGCGAAGGCGGGATGTTGACCACCAACGACGACGCGCTGGCGGAAAAACTCCGCATCCTGCGCTCGCACGGGATGACCTCGCTGAGCTGGGACCGTCACAAAGGCCACGCCTACACTTACGACGTGGTGGACCTCGGCTACAACTACCGCATTGACGAGATCCGCGCCGCGCTGGGACGCGCTCAACTGAAAAAATTGCCCGCCAACAACGCCCGCCGCAAAAAACTGACCGCGCTCTACCGCGAGCTGTTGAGCGAACTGGCCCCGGAAGTCCAGGTCCCGTTTGCGAAGGAACGCGGCGTCGGGTGCGACCACATCATGCCCGCGCTGCTTCCGCCCGGCGTCGACCGCATCCAGTTCATGGAAGGACTCAAGTCGCGCGGCATCCAGACCAGCATCCATTACCCTCCGGCGCACCGCTTTCAGGTCTACGAGGAGGAATGGATGAAGCGCGGCGCGGCGCTTCCCGTCACGGAAGAAGCGGCGGCGCGCGAAGTGACCCTGCCGCTGTATCCCGCCATGCGCGAGGAGCAGGTGGAATGGGTGGCGCAGGCCATCCGGGAAACGCTGCAGGAGAACGCCCGTCCTGGCGAATGACGCGAATGGTTTGAACGGAAATTTCAATAGTTCTCCTGGAAGAAGCCTGTTACAATCAGCAAATCACGAAAGTGCGTATTTGACGGTCTCTACCGCCAGATTTGCGCTAGAGAGCGCAAGTTACGCGTGGCTTTCGCGAAGTATTGACAATACGAAAAAGTTGATGTTTTGCATAAGTCTGCCGACGTTATGGAACGTCTTCTGCGCGGAGCGTGTTGCGCGCTTTCCCCTGGCGGCGCCCGCCGCGCGGTTACAGGCGGTCTATTCCTTCGGACGATGAAAACCCGCGCATACTGTTTCGGTAGCGCGAGATCTGCCGGGAGTATTTCATGGAATTAAAACGTTATTTTGCCTTGGCGCGCCGCTGGCTTTGGCTGGGCATCCTGGGACTGGCGCTGGGAGCGGCGGCTGGCTATTTTTTCAGCGCCAGCCAGACGCCGATCTATCAGGCCAGCACCCGCTTTGTGATCCTGCGCGCCGCGCAAGGCTCTACGGCTGATTACTATTCCTATCTGGACAGCCGGCAATTGGCGCAGACTTATATTCAACTGCTGACCACCGACAAGGTGCTGAGGGCGGCCTCCGAAGAATTGGGCTATGCCGTAAACGCAAAACAGGCCTCCGCGCAGCAGGTCGGCGACACCCAATTTGTCCAACTGACGGTGACCGACGCCGATCCGCAGCGGACGGTGGATATTGCCAATGTGCTGGTCTCGGTCCTCATTGCCCAAAACGAGGAACTTCAGTCGGTGCGCTATAACGCCTCCGAGAAGAATTTGCAGGATCAAATCACCCAGGTGCAATCGCAGATTTCCACGCTGCAAACGCGGATCAATGAAATTTCCGCGGCGACCGTGCAGGATCAGCTGACCCAGGTGCAGGCGCAGATCGAAAAATTGCAGGAACAGGTGGCCGCGCTTCAAAACGATATCGCCGTCCTGCAAAAACTCCGATACCCGACGGCGGAACAGCAGGCGGAGCTCATTGACAAGCAGGCCCAGCTGGCGCAGCTCCAGCCGCTGCTGGCGCTTTACCAGCAGGTGTATACCAACCTGGTGGTGCTGGGCCAGCCCGTGGATCAGGGCGTCAATACTTCCGCCGGCTTGAATCAATTGCAGACCACGCTGAATCTTTACCAAAATATCTACGTGAGCCTGCTCAATAACCTGGAGCAGGTCCGGCTGGCGAAGGCCCAGAACACGCCCAACGTAGTGCAGGTGGAACCGGCCGTCGCGCCCACGCTTCCCATCAGCCCTCGTCCCCTTCAGACATCCGCTTTGGCCGGCGCGGTGGGACTGATGCTGGCGGCAGGAATCGCCTTTCTAATCGAATACCTTGACGATACCCTTAAAACCATGGAAGACGTGGAACAGGCCCTGGGACTGCCGGTGGTTGGCTACATCGCCCAGATTCAATACGAACCTGGGAGCGAGGAAAGCCTCTACGTCATCCGCCAGCCGCGTTCGCCGGTTTCGGAGGCCTTCCGCCTCCTGCGCGCGAACCTCGAATTCGCCGGCGTGGACCGTCCCATCCGGCGTTTGCTGGTCACCAGCGCCGCGCCCGGCGACGGCAAGACCACCATTTCCGCGAACCTGGCGGCCATCGCGGCGCAGGGAGGAAAGCGCGTCACGCTCATCGACACGGATCTGCGCCGTCCACGCATCCATCGCTTTTTGGGCTTGTCGAACAAACTAGGTCTCACGGACCTGTTTCGGAGCGACGTGGCGGTTAACCTGGTCGCCCAAAAAATAGATGTGCAAACCGGGACGACTGCGGTCTTGACGAGCGGGAGCCTGCCTCCCAACCCGGCCGAACTGCTCGGCTCCGCCCGCATGGAGCAAATCTTGCAGGAAGTCGGGCGGGACGCCGACCTGGTTATTTTGGACAGTCCCCCGGCCATTGTCGCGGACGTGCAAGTGCTGGCCGCCAAAGTGGACGCCGTTATTCTCGTCATCCATCCGGGCCATACCCACGTTGATTCCGCCCGCGCCACGCTGGAAATGTTGAATCGAGCCGGCGCGCGCGTCGTCGGAGTCGTCCTCAATCGCATCCCGCGCGACCGCGCCGATTATTACGGCGGCTATCGCCACTATTCCCCCTATCACTCCGGTTACCGTTATTACGCCTATTCCGGCGAGGAACGCGGCAACGGAAAGCATTCGCGCATTAACCGCTTGACGCGGAAATTAATGCCGTTCAACGGCAACGGCCGCCGGAAGACCGAAGCGGACGCCGCCGCCGAAGAAGATTCGGTCTTGAAATTATAGAGGTTTCGTCTTCTTTGACTATGAAAAGCGACGCGCCCTCGGAAATCTGTCCGTACCTGGGACTGAATGACGATCCCGATACCGCCATCTCATATCCATCCCCGTGGAATTACTGCTTTCGCGCCAGGCCGCCCGCTCCCATAAAGCCGTCCTACCAGGCCGAGGTCTGTTTTACTCGCGGCCATGTGAGCTGCCCGGTTTACCAGGCTGAGCGCGCCGGCCCCCTGCCTCCAGAGTTGCGCGGCGAACGCGCGAAGGGACGGTCCGGGCGGGCCCTGCTTCTGGTTCTGATCCTGGGACTCGTCCTTTCCGCGTTGTGGTGGGCGCGTCCTTACCTTTCCTTCCTGGCGCCTCCCGTTTCAAAGCCTGCGCCGGCCGCTTCCGCCGCCAGTCTGCCCCTTCCTACCGGCCCGTCCACCGCCGCGGCCACAGACTGGGTCAACCCGGCCATGGCGGTCACTTTCGAATCGTTCACGCCCGCCCCGCTCATCTTCCTCACGCTCTCCGCCGGGGGGCTGCCGGCCGGTACCCCCACTCCCGCGCCCGGCGTCTGCGGCCACGCCCTGGACGTCCCGTTCGGAACGAATCCCAAATTGGTGATACATCGCGTGGCAAGCGGGGATACTTTGGACGCATATTCCAGCAAATATCAAACCAGCGCGGAGGCCATTGTCGCGGTCAACTTCGACATGCACGTGCCGCTTTGGAAAGACTGGGTGGTCGTCATCCCCGTTGGGACCACCGGCGTGAGCGGCGTGCCCCCGTTTGAAAAGTACCAGGCTGCCGGCGAAACCCTGTCGCTGGCCGGGATGGCCGCCGCCCTGAAGACCGATCCGCAGCTATTCCAGCATTTCAACGCCTTTGACGATACCTGCAGGGTCTTCGATGGATGGCTGCTGGCGCCGCGCGCGCGTCCGTGAGAAAAATGCCCGCCATTCTCTTTGTCTGTACCGGGAACCTGTATCGTTCGCCGCTGGCCGCGGCTTTTTTTCGCCTCCTGCTCGATTCCCACGGGCTTCACGACTGGCCGACGGACAGCGTCGGGACGTGGGCGCGGACCGGGCAGGCCGCGCCCGCCGCGGTCGTCCGCGCCGCCGCGCAGTTCGGCGCGAGACTCGAGTCCCACCGCTCCCAACTCATCCGCGCCGAGACGCTCTCTAACTTCGACCTCGTCCTCGTGATGGAAAGGGGACACAAAGAAGCGCTGGACGTCGAATTCCCCGCTTTTGCCCCCCGCGTGCATCTGCTCTCCCGGGTGGTAGACGGACTCGACTACGACATCCCCGACCCGCTGGTCTCTGGCGAAGGCGTGGACGCGCTTGCCGCCAGCCTGCACGAAACGCTGGAGAGGGGCTTTAAATCCATCTGTGCGCTGGCATCCGACCTGTGACCGGTGATCCCCATTGACCAACTCTGATTCGCTCCGCTCCATTCTCGAAAATATTCATCGCCCCGGGAAACTCGATTCGCATCCGTGGAGCGCGCGTCCCTTTGTGAAAGACGCGCTGGCGCGCCATCCCGAATGGGGCAGGCAAAGCCCGGGCGCGCAACTGACCCTGGCCCTCGCTGAATTCTTCGCGCAGACCATTCCGCCCGGCCCGCCGCGCCGCGGAAAACGCCTCGATACGCGCTGGGCTGAATTTGCGCTGCTGGCCGCCCAATACTTCGCGCCCATCCAATTCGGAGCGCCCGTCCCCGCCTCTCTGCGCGAGGCCTGGGAGCGCATGGATGAATCCATCCTGCTCTACGTCTTCGAGCGCGGCGCCGAGGCTCCCGCGCCCGGCCAAACCGCCGCCTACAGTCTCGTGGCCGGCGAACATGAAGCCGCGCCCGCCAGCACCCTGAGCGACTGGCATACCAAGGGCATCAAAAAATTAGCCGACGCGCTCGATCTTCGCGACCAATTCCTCGCCAGCCGCTCGCCGCGCCCGCGCCGCAAACTTCCCCGCTTCGCGCCCCTGGTCGTCCTCCTCGCGTTCGCGGCTCTCCTCGTCTGGGGCGGAAACAAAGCCCTGCGCGTTTACCGTCTCGCTGGCCTCGTCTGGCAGGAAGCCTCGCAACTGCGCGCCCAGGCGGCGGCGCCCAGCCTTGCGACCGTCCGCGCGGCCGGCCCCTTGCTCGAAAACCTGCGCGCCGACTTCCTCCGCCTGCGCGCCGAAACCCAGCCGCTCCTCCGCGCCGCCCCCGCGCTCGGATGGGTCCCCGTTTACGGCGGCGATATCGCCGCCGCGCCCGAGCTTGCGACGCTGGCCGATTCCCTGCTCGCCTCCGCCGACCAATCCTACCGCGCCCTCTCGCCCCTGCTAGACTCGTACGCGGACGGGCAATTCGACCCTGCCCGCTGGACGGAACTTCTTATCCAGGCCCAGCCGCAGTTGACCGAAGCCCGCGTCAGCCTCGACCTTGCGCGGGACGCGCGCGCCCGGCTCGATCTCACCCGACTCTCGCCGCGCCTGCGCCCATTCCTCGACGACGTGGACCGCCTCCTGCCCCTCCTCGACGACGGCCTGGCGCTCGCGCAGGAAGCCCCGCGCCTGCTCGGCGCCTCCAGCGACGGTCCCAAGACCTACCTCCTGCTCGCCCAAAACGAAGACGAACTCCGTCCCACCGGCGGATTTATCACCGCGGCCGCCACCCTGCTCGTCCGCGACGGACGCATCCTCAGCCTCACTTTCCAGAACTCCTCCGACTATGACAACTGGGACAGGCCATACCCTCCCGCGCCGTGGCAGCTTCAACAATACATGAACAGCCCGGTGCTGATCTTCCGCGACGCCAATTGGTTCGCGGATTTCCGCACCTCGGCGCTCTACGCGGAATATTTATACTCCTACGCCAACAATCATTCGGTGGACGGCGTGATCGCCTTCGACCAACATGCGCTGGTGGAGCTTTTGCGCGTTACAGGCCCGATCCAGTTGAAGGATCACGATGAACCTGTCGGCGCGGATAATGTGATCGCGTTCATGCGCGCCGAGAAATCCGTCCGCACCGAGGTCGGCGAATCCAACTGGACGAACAAGGCCTTCATCAACAGCATCACCGCCGCGCTGCTGGACAAACTTTTCAACGGCGATATTCCGCCCGACAGCCTGGGACGCTTGCTGGTCAAACTCCTGAACGAGAAGCACGCGCTGGCGCAATTGGACGATCCGCTTCTTGCCGATTTCCTCGCCCGCCGCAACTGGGACGGCGCGCTGCGTCCCATCGAGAACGGCGACTTCCTGATGGTAGTCGACTCAAATGTCGGCTTCAATAAAACCAACGCGGTGGTCAACGCCAGCCTGTCCTACGATGTTGACCTGACACGGCTTGAATCTCCGCGCAGTCAGTTGGCGGTCTTGCATCAAAATAACGCGTCTGCCGAGGCGCCGTGCAGGCCCTATCCGTATTTTGATTTGACCGGCTTGCCCGCCGCGCTGATACAGAAGGATTATCCCATTGACCGCTGCTATTGGGATTATCTGCGCATCTACACCCTCGCGGACGCGGAATTGCTGGACGCCTCGGCGCAAACCGTCCCTGCCGATTGGACGATCATGGGGCGTTCCGTCCCGCCGCAGGTGGATGTGTTGAAGGAGGAAAAACTGGACGGCTTGCGCGGCTTCGGCACATTCAAGGTCGTGCCAGGCGGACAGTCGCTGGCGAGCAGTTTTCGGTTCGCGCTGCCGGCAAGCGTGCTGACTCGGGGAGCAGACGCCCGTCAGTGGGCGTACAGGCTGAAAGTCCAGAAGGAGCCGGGGACGATCGAGACGGCGATCGTCGTCCGCGTGCATTTCCCGAACGGCGCGACCGTCCAGTCGGTCCCGCCTGGGGCGGTGGTCGAGGGGCAGAATGTCCTGCTCCAGTCCGCGCTGGCGACCGACCTGCATCTGGAGTTCGTTTTCCTGCTTCCGTAAACTCACGGGTACAATTGACCTATGGCGCCCATTCCTGAATCCCTGCTTGAAATCCGCGCGCACGACGCGCCCGACTATAAGCCGCTGGTTGATTATCAATCCTGGCGCGTGGCGTTGATGAATTACACCAGCGATCTCACCCCCGATAAAATTGACCGGATGCAAAAACACATCGAGACGGACGAGGTCTTTGTGCTGCTGCAAGGGAGGTGTATTTTGTTCCTGGGCGAAGGGGACGCCGCGGTGACGGATGTCCATGCGGTGGATATGGCGCCGGGGAAACTCTATAACGTCAAGCGCGGGACGTGGCACTCGCACACGTTCAGCGAGGACGCGAAGGTGTTGATCGTGGAGAACCGCGATACTACGGACGCGAACTCCCCGTTTGTGAGCCTGGACGCGGAACAGCAAATGCAGGCGGTGAATCTGGCGCGGAAGTTGTGGGGATGATCTTGAATTACAGGGGAAGGATGCTAACGCTAAATGCAGAGCCGCCGAATTGCTCGGCGGCCCTGCGTTAGAGGCTGGATGGGTGGAAATCCGACTAGCGGTTGTTTTGGGCGGGGACGGGTTTGCGGAAAGCAGCCGTCAGTTTGCCCCAGTTCACGAAGAGCGCCGCGCCCAGCAGCATCAGTCCCAGGCCGATCGTCAGCATGGACGTGTGGAACGCATCGGCGTAGTTGACGCCGTCGATAAGATGGGTGGCTTCCATTGTGTACTGGATGGTGAGCGTGACGATTCCGAGCAGGATGGCGGACGCGCCCGCGGCGGGTTTGTTTTCCTTGCTCTTGCCTTTGGTGAAGTCCACGCCCTGCCAGACCCCGGGGATTTTGAAGAGCAGGAAGACGACCAGGGTGACGACGCCGAAGTAGACGATCGGGTCCACCGGCATGGAGGAGCCGCCGCGCAGAGCGCGCGAAGCGAAGATATGGATGAACCCAACCACTGTTCCGGCGATGAGCGCGACCAGCGCGTCGCGGTAGGATTTTTCCGCGCCTTTGACGAGCATGACGGTGGCGCGGATGCCCATTACGCCAATGGCGATGCCTGCCAGCACGAAGAGGATATACAGCCACTGGAAGTCGGCGATCTTTGCGAACACCGGCCCGTAGTTCGTTGGGAAGAGAGCGACACAGGTGGTGCCGACTCCGCCCAGCAGGGTGAGACCGCCCGTGAGAGCCATCAGCACAATGCCGATGAAGCGCAGGGCTTTTGCGGGGATACTATTGTGGGACATTGCATTCTCCTTTTGGAAAAATTGGGCGCTCATAAGACGCGCCTTTAATTATTTCTGAGTGAAACCGTGTTGCAGTTTCAGGCGGCGGACCCGCAGTCCGATCCCGCCCAGCCGTCCGACCATGATGCCGAGGATGGCGGACATGATGAAGTCGGCTTCGGGGGTGAACGACGGGACGCGGGCGATGATCAATTTGGAGACGACCAGGAACCAGATCAGGAACAGGTAGAAGCGGTCCAGCGCGAGGGTGATCACGCCGAGTTCGCTGTCGGCTTTCATGGGGACGACGAGGCTGAGCAGGAGTCCAACGGGAATGAAGGACGCGAATATCAGGGCCGCCCATTCCCATTTGAAGTAACCGAGTCCAATATCGCGGATAAAATACAGGGAGAACAGGGCGGAGAATTGGAGTACCAGGAAGGCGCGTAGCCAGATCTTGTAGCGGCTTTTCTTCAACTCGCCGCGAAAGGAAGCGAAGTATGCGGCATACGAGAGGACTTGGTCTTTATCCATATTTGAAGCCGATTACAAAGCAGAGCGTCATCAGGAACAGGATCGCGGACAGGATCTTGAAGATCAGTTCCTTTGAGAGGATGGGTTTGCCGGCCTTGAGGAAGGAAAGCGCCAGGCCGCCAACGCCAATCAACGCGCCGCCGACGCCCACGAGCGAGAACAGCGGATGGACCTTTCCCTGAACCGCGAGGACGATTGGGAGCAGGAAGATGGTCAGGCCCGCGATGCCGTGGACGAAAGCCAGGACGATGGTTGCAAGTTTGCCCTGGGCGGGGACCGCGCGGGTCAGCGTGATGGCAAGGAAGCCCAGGATGGCGAAGACCAGGTACAAGCTCTGCAGGGAGACGAGATACTGCCAGACGAGTCCCAGGGAGAGCGCGAGCGGGATGACCGTCGAGACGATTACCACGACGGGCGATTCGAGAATATCGAACCCCCAGATGATGAGCAGGAGTCCCGCTACGAGGAGGACGCCGAAAGCGATGGTGTAGGCGATGACGGGAAGCGCGCCGAAGTCGTCGATGCCGACCGCAATCTGATAGGCGGCGAGGAGGCCGGTGAAGAGAAGCAGGATGCGGTCGAGGGGTGTTGTTTTCATGAAGAGCCTTCGGATCAAATCACTTCCAGCACAACCAGGATCATCGCGGCAAGCATGTAGACCGAGGCGTACTTGAACAGCCCGAAATTGACGCGCTCGGAGGGTTTGAAGGTGATGGCCACGGCCAGAATGAGCAGGCCCGCGGACAACACGCCGAGCAGCCGCAGGAAGCCCCAGTCCATGCCGATGCCGTAGCCCGCGACGACCATGGCGAACGCGGCGAGGACGGACGAGATGGCGATGGTGGCGCGGGTGAAGCCGAGTCCGTATGTGGAGGGGAAGGTCGGCACGCAGGCCGCGGCGTAGTCCTTATCGAACTTCATGCTGAAGGTGAGGGTGTGAGTGGGGATCCAGAAGAGGATGCCGAGCGCGAGGGTCAACCCGATCCAGTCTACATAGCCGAGGCCGAGGGCGCGTCCTGCCAGGATGGGCATGGCTCCTGAAATGCCGCCCCAGACGATGCTCCAGGCGGTGCGGCGTTTGAGCCAGATAGAATAGACCACCACATCGAAGAAGAGGCCCGCGAAGACAATCAGCCCGTAGAGCGCGCCGATTGCCGTCGCCCAACCGACGCCGAGCGCCGACAGGACCAGGCCGAGGCGCAGGACTTCGTTAGGAGTCGCTTGTCCCGAAGAAGAGGCGCGTTTTTGCGTGCGTCCCATCTTGGCGTCAATGTCGCGGTCCCACCACATGTTGAGCACGGTGCTGCCCGCGATGGCAAGGAAGAGACTGCCCGCCACGCCGAGGATCGTTCCGAGGTTGTAAACAGGGCAGCGCGCGCTCATGTAACCCGCCAACCCGGTTGCAAGAAGCAAGCCGGTTTGAAGGGGTTTGGTGAGCGGCCAGTAGAGGCTGAAGCGTGATCGGCGGTCTGGGGTGGACGGTTGGGCAGCGGCAGTCATTCTTTACTCCTAAAGTGATATTCGATATCGAGATTCGGTACTCGATGTTCGATAAGAAGGAATTCTACCCGAATACCGAATCTCGATGAAGGGCTCCCGTTACTTTACGCACCTGAATCCAACGCCGGGGCTGAAGTACATGGGCGGGGCGCTGTTGCGTACCCAGATGCGCAGGTCCATATCGTAGGTGTCTTTCGACCCGCCGTGCATGAAGCGGTCGCTGAAGCCTTCCTGCCAGTGCGTATCGCCAACCCACTGCCAGACGTTGCCCGACATATCGTAGAGACCGTAGGGCGATTTCGAGTCGAGCGTGGCGTAGCCGTCGTAGGTCTTGCCGTTGTAGAAGCCGACCGGCGAGGTTCGCGAGCCGAAGGAACTCATCTTCTCGAACGGGTCGCGGCTGGCATAGAAATTGGCGTTGTTGCGGGCAATCTCGTCGCCCCAGGGGAAGGGACGCGTGTCTGTGCCGCGGGCGGCTTTTGTCCACTCGAATTCGGTGGGCAGGCGGTGATCGTAATAGTCGCAGTAGCCCCAGGCGCCGAACCAGGTGACCATTGTCATCGGATGGTTTTCGTATCCGGGCTGGACCGTGAAGCGGGTCCCGTCGAATTTGATTCTCTGCGCCGGGTCGTTGATCGGGATGTACGGCCAATCGCCGGCTTTGATCTCGAGTTCGTGTTTCACGCCGTAGAACGGATCACCGGGGTAGTGACCGAGGACGGAATCACCGTCCACTTTGAGCGTACCGTCCGCGATGGCGGCGTTGAGGTAATCCGCGTATTGCTGGGCGGTCACATTGGTGACCATGATCTCGTAGGCGCCGGTCGTTTCGACTTTTTCGTGCTGACCGAAGTAGAACTCGCCCGCGGGGACTTGCGCCCAGGAGTTGGGATCCACGCCGGTGTCGAAAGTGGGGATCGGAGCGTTCAAATCCACGGAGCCGCAGGCGGTCAGTAACGCCGCGAACAGGATGAAGGTCAGGACGATGCGCTTCATTTGTACACCTCCTGTGAGAGTTCTTGCGTCGCTTCTTCTGTCCATCTTCCTTTCGGTTTGAAGAGGTCGGTCAACCGCCAGACCATGACGATCGCCAGCAGGACGAGCAACATGCCGAGGCCGAAGTCAATGGCGTACATCAGCCAGTTGACCAGCGGCTGCTGGACGGCTTCTTCGATGAAGAGACGTTTCATTTCAAAGATGGTCACCGAGCCGAGGGCGATGTCGGAGAGGAAGATCAGCGCCCAGCCGTAGACCTGGCGGACTTTACCTTTCAGCCCGAGCATGTCGCCGTAGTACATCAGGATGATGGTGGCGACGATGGCGGAGAGGGCGTGCCAGTGGCCGGTCAGTTCGATGCGCTCCTCGCGGGCGGGCCAGAGACGGAAGACTTCGTCGAGGCGGATGGCCATGAAGATACCGATTCCGCTGGTGGTGAAGTTCATGAAGAGCATCTGCCAGGTGGGACCGAATTTGAGCGGGTCGCGCACCATCGCGCCGAGTTTTTGCAGGAAGGTCGGTTTGGCGATGCCCGCGGTGCCTTCCTTGATGAACTTGTTCCAACTCCAGATGAGCAGGAAGAGCGCCGCCAGCATGGAGGGCGTCGCGCCGACGTAGATGATCATGTGCGCGATGGGCTGGAACGGGGTAACCACGCCCCACACGCCCAGGTTCAGCACGATACAGCCGAGGATCATGAGCGGCATGGCGACTTTGTGCCAGGCGCCTTTGAAGTTCAGCCAGCGCCCGATGATGAGCGTGATCATGATGGCGATCAGCGCCAGCATGATGTGCAGGTGGCCGATGATGGAATATTCCAGCACGGTTTTCTCGGGATAGCGGATGACGTTCTCTGCCAGGAAGTTCTCGAAACCGTTGCCGAAGTAGGCCCCGGGGATCGCGCCGAAGATGGCGGAGATGACCGTCGTCACGGCGGTGGTGAAGAACGCGGCGCGCTCGAGGTCCATGCCTTTTTTCGTGTGGGCGTAATCCTTGTCTGTGACGTAGTATTCCTTGTCCCAGGGCCAGAGCGCTACGCACAGCAGGACGCCCGCGAAGAAGATCAGCGAGAGGCCGGTGATGTACAATCCGTGGAACGCCCAGTTGTGGCCGAAGTAGGCGAAGCCCATGCCGAAGACCATCGTCAAAAGGTAACCGACGGTGATGAGCGCTCGCACCGACATCTTGTAGAATTCCTTCATCTTAAGGATGCCGGTCACCATGTAGGTCTCGATGGCGATTACGGCCATGGCGATGGAGTGGTACAGAATGACGATCCGGCCCTCGCGTTCTGCCTGGACGATGTCCATGCCGAGGAGTTTGATCACCACCTCGCGCACGCCCATCTCCGCCATGGGCCCAGAGAGCATGCCCCAGATGGCGGTCACGATACCGATCATCGCGATCGCCACCAGGATCAGTCCCTTGGTAGAGTTGAAGAGGTAGTTGAAGCGGGTTTTTATGAAGTTCATGCAATACGCTCCTTTCAAAAGAATGCTCGTCCTGTTGTGTAGAATATCACAATTCTTATGCGGAGTCTTTGATTATTGTTAAATAGAATGAGTGAAACAGAAAATAAATGCAAAATGAGGATGTTCGTTCTAAAGTTTGGATGACTTTTATCACTCCAGAAAAGGCGCGTCCATTTGGGCCGCTTCCCCCAATGCCTTTGCATTTAGCACGTGAATCTCGGAACGGGTGGATGAAATCAAGTTGTGCCGCGCCAGTTCGCCCAATGCGCGGCTTACCGCCTCAGGCACGCTGGAAATACGCGCCGCCATTTGAGCGATGGAATGGTCGTTGCGTGAAATTACTTTCTGTCCGTTATCGCTTAATTCCAACAGCAACTTCGCCGTCCGTGCCCGCACCGGACGGAAGGATAGATCGGCATAGTGCGAAATCAACTGCCGGTTGCGGGCGGCCAATACTTTAAGCAAGGCAACCGAAAGCTCGGGGTGGCGCAATAGCAGTTTTTGAAACGGTTCGTAGTCAATCTGCCAGACCGTGCTGGCTTGAACTGTTTGGGCAGTCACCGGATTTTCGCTCCCGTCCAGCGCGGTCACTTCATTGAACATGGTAACGGGTTTAACGACCTTGATGATGTTCAACTGTCCTTGCGGCCCAATTTTAAGCAGGTGCACCAGTCCGCTGAGCAGGACGTACATTCCGGCGCAGGGCGCGCCCTCATCGAAAATAATATCGTCGGTCTGAAAACGGCGCACTTTCCCGGCAATAACAACCTGAATAATTTCAGATATGGGCATGTGCCGAAAATGTTTTACCGAGCGCAGGCTTTCTGCCAGGCGGTGAGTCTCATCCATGCGGATATTATACTCAGTATGGTTGAAATATCGGGCTTTATCAGAGGCAAAAATAAATACCGTCCCGAAGGTTCTCAGTTTTCGACAACCTTCGGGACGTTTCCTATCGCTTGATGTGCCGAACAAACCCGCAGGTGAATATCGAGTCGTCAACAACAGGAGCGGGAGTGATGTTAACCTTTTCTCGCAAATCCCAGCGCGAACGCGCCGGTCATCAGGAAGAGCAGGGGAGTGAGGATCAACATCACAAAGGACGGGCTGAAAAACAGCAGCTGCGCGCCCATCGAGATGAACGCCAGCGCGATCCCGCCCAGGCCGATGAGCAGTCCGCCAATTCCGACCCAGAAGAAGCCCTTCGGGGCGCCTTTGGCAAAGAACGGACCCAGGAAGACCACCAGTCCCGCCGCGCCGTGGAAGAGCGGCACGGCAATCTTCTTCAGCGCTTCCATCCCGCCGATGCTGGTGATGGCAATCGCCAGGATGCCGATGGTCACGAACCACTTGAAGTACTTCTTCCACGAAGGGAAGTACTCCTCAGCCAGGCCCATGGAAATGCCGAGCGGGATCAGGCTCGCCACAGTCAGCACATAGGGCGAAGACAGGATGCCGAGGCCGAGGAAGATCAGCAACAGGCCTGAAACTAAAAGCACCGCAAAACCCATCAAATAATACAGGTTATGCAGCGCTTTGTGCAGATTATACCTTCGCCAGAAATACCAGCAAAGGTAGGCGGCCAGGCCGCCGGTCAGAAGCAGAAAGATGATGTCTTTTAGTGGCGCCATTTGTGCATTCTCCTTTTTGGATGGTTTGAGTCTTATAACACGGATGGGAGATATTGGATATGTGAATTATCATACAAATGGTCGTCAATTTCTGTGACATTGGTCACAAATCCGCTTCACACCTGGACTTTGAGGCGGGCGCGGCCTCCTCGGCCCGGTCTACGGCGCGCCTGTCCCTGGGCGGCCTCCGCCCGCGAGGATCAAAGTTCGATTGGGCGGAGGCCGTCAACAAGACAGTCGACGCGGCGCGCGCCTGTTCAGTTCGACGCGTTCCAGGCTTCGATCATCTTGCGTGTAGATGGACGAAGCAGGTAGACCAGTAAAGCCGTGCTCATCACAGGCGCGACCAGGAACATGGAGAATCTGCCCTTCACGATCACGTCCGTCACGCCGACGGGGAATCCGCCGAACATGGACATGGCCGCCGCAAAGACTCCGACGGGCAGCGTCCACGATTTGCCTTTCACCAGCCCAAAGATGAAGGACGCCCAAACCGCCGCGCCCCACCAGTTCACCATCTGCGACATGGCGTATATCGAACTGACGAAGCCTTTCGCCTCGGTCTGGTGGCGGGAGATCGCGCCGACGCCGTCAATGAACGTCAGCACGTACGCCAGCCCGCTTACGAACGCGACCGCGATGATTTTCTTGTCCACGCCGCCGATGAGGAGCATCCCGAACCACAGCGCGAACGCGATCAGGAACACCCAGATGGTCGGCGCGGGCAGCCCAATGCTGGAGGGCGGGATCATCGGAAAGAATCCCGCCAGGATCTGCACGGTCGCGGCCACCGTCCCCCAGAACCAGGCCCATTTGGCTCCGTTCAAGAATCCGTACAAGACCATCACCCACAGCGCCCCTGCCGCCACGCCCAGCCAGCTCAATAGGGCGAAGACGATCTGCACGGTGATGGCTTCGTCGGGGCGTTCTCCAGCCATCTTGCCGTCAATGTTGACCTGATAGATGTCCGACATCAGGAACAGTACGAGCAGTCCGGTCAGAATGCCGACGATCGCCAACGCTACTCCAAGTTTGTTGTTGCCTTTCATGGCGAACCTCCTGTTCAAGTAGTATTACAGCGCAAGGCCCGACGCTGGGAGTCCGTTTTGCGCTTCAGACAGGCGTTGGAAAACGCCTGTCTGACCTCGCGCTATACCGGTAGTATAAGGCCTTAAGATTGTTCAACGCCCAGCATTTTCTGCGTGCCGGGCAGTAACAGCACGATCAGCAGTATGGTGCTTAAGATGGGCGCGGGCAGGAACATCGAGAAGCGCTGGACCTCCGCTACGTTGTGGATGCCCATGGGGTATCCGCCGATCATGGACATGACGGCCGCGAAAATGCCCACGGGAGCCGCCCACGACTTCCGCTTAAGCGCCGCGAAAATAAAGACTGCCCAGGCCGCCGCGCCCCACCAGTTCACCTGCTGCGAAAGAACGTACAACCCATTCCAGAATGTGTTGGCGTTCTCGACGAAGGCGGTCGGCGCCTGGAAGGTGGTCTGGAATTTGGAGACCGGCGCAACGCCGTCAATGAAGGTCAGCACGTACGCCAGGCCGGCGGTGAAGGTCAATCCAATAATTCCCTTTTGGACGCCGCCGATGAACAACATTCCGAACCACATCACGGCGGCCAGCAGGAAGACCCACATGGTCGGGACGGGCAATCCGCTGTCTGCGGCGGGGATCATCGGGAAGAAACCAGCCAGCAGGAGAATGGTCGCGGCCACCGCGCCCCAGAACCATGCCCAGTCCTGCTTCTTGAGAAAGCCCCACAACACGGAGGCGGAAAGCGCGCCGGCGGCTGTTCCCAGCCAACCCAAGACCGCGTAAACGAGACGAACGGTATTGCTTTCCTCCCATTCGCCCGCGGCAAAGTGCGTGTGAATGACGGTGTTGTAGGTGTCCGCGATAAAGTACAGACAAAGAAGTCCTGCCACAATGCCGAGTACGGCGAGAATGGCTCCGAGCTTGTGGTTATTTTTCATTTTTTCTCCTGTTTTGGTTATTATCCGCCCGAGAGCGGTTTAGCTAGCGCGGCCACGAAACCGCTGACCAAAAGCACGATGACAGCCAGCGCGGCGTTGATAAATAAAAGCTGAACGTTCAGCCGCTCCCTGGCGGGCGCAGGCGCGGACGCGTCACGTTCGAGAACGAGGGAGCGATAGAGAGAAATACCGATCAGGACAAGCACGAGAATATGTTTGATGGACAACGCCGTCGAATACGCGTTTCCAAATGAAAACAGCGCCCTGAATTCTGGACTGCGGTTATTCATCAACAGGCCTGTCAGGATCAAACCCGCCATGCTGACGTACACCCAAACGCTCTGCCGCTTCTGGAAGGCGCTCATCACTTTCTTGGTTTGCGGACCCGCGCCGAGGGACTCTTTCACTGCCGGCAGGAAGACCGCCGCAGCGACAACTATTCCGCCCATCCAGATGATGGTGAACAGATCGTGCAGGAATGAGACCAGGGCGAAAACAAGCGTTTGGGGGGGCATGTCAGCTCTTTTTCTCTGCCACAATGTGAGTGGGCTTGGCCGGGCGCGGCGCTTTGACGTTCAGCACGCGCAGGCGCGACGTCCCATTGTTGACTAGTCGGTGGCGGGTTTCGGGCGGCATTTCAACAAGCATATCGGCTGAAAGCGTGATGGTCTCGCCGCCGGCTTCCAAAACGCCCGTCCCTTCCAGGATGTACAAGTGGACGGCGGTGTAGGCCACGTGTTTCTTCTGTTCCTGGCCCGGCTCCAGGATCAAGTGTTCAAACTGCGCGGCCTCGCTCGAATGCAGAACGCGCGCGCTGATGAAGTGAGGGTTGGGAATTTCCTCAGTCTCGAATGTTTTTATGGTCTTCATCGAATGCTCCATTCGCGGTTTTTGATTCGTTGCTGGGCGGCTAATAATCCTGCAATGATTGCCCAGATGATCAGGCGCACTGTCATGGCTACGATGCTATCGGGGGCGACCACATTGTGATAGGCAGTTTGTAGGATGGCCATCACCGTAAGATGAGCTCCAAATGTCGCGCCCGCCACTGGCAGGGCAAGCCTGCCGTTTTTCCAAATGACGATGGACGAAAAGAAAGCCGAGACCGCGCCCATTATGAAGTTGTAAACGGGCAGCCAGTCGATCACGTAATAATCGGGCAGGATGCCGAGCAATACCCTGCCGCCTGCGAAGATCGCCATCAGCCCGATCACCAAAGCCAGAAGCGCGGCAATTCGATTGTACGCGGAATGATTTGTACTTTTCATCGGACTGCCATTTCGCCCTGGCGGTTTTTTCTCTTGCGTTGGCCTTTGACAATATAGGGAAGCAGGTACAGGTAACCGCCCGTGATAGCCAGGGTCAGGATCAAAGGCGATTGCACGACATCCCACTTTTTCCATAATGCCATGAGTTCCGGGTCCCCAAGCAGTTTGAAGGTTATGCCGAAGGGGATGGTAATGGCGGTCGGCACGGCGATCCAGCGATGGATCTTCCGCAGCCATTTATTCAGGGATTTCGTCATAGCGGGTCGTTTTCTCCTTGAGAATGGGAGAGAGTTGGATGCTGCGCGAGGGAGACGGCGCGCCGGGCGCCTCGATCCGGTTGACCACGCCGCGTACGCCCTCGGTCTCTTCGGCCAGTTCCGCAGCCAGGATGCGCGTCTCGATGGAATTGACCACGCCCGCCAGGTGGACGATCCCATTCAGCACGCCCACGCGCAGGCTGGCGTAGGCGGTGCGGTCGTCCGCCGCGAAACGGGACAGGATCGCGGCGCGCAATTTCTCATCGGGGTTTACGGGTTGGACGCTCATCTTTTCGCTCACACAAAAAAGCAGGTCAGTCTGTTCCCAGTGTACAAACTGACCTGCTTCTTGCATACGACTTTTGTCGTGCGAAAAATCACAAATTGTCATCAGCCGATCATGTCTTTCTTCCTGTTTTTTGCGATTGACAGCGCGCTTGGGCAACCATCAGACCCAGAATGATTACCCAGACAACCAGCCTCAGCGTCATGGCTTGGATGCTGTCAGACGCCACCACGCCGCTATAGGCGGTTTGCAGGATAAGCATGACGATGGCGTGCAGGCCGAATGTCCCGATGGCGGCCGGCATGGCGAACCTGCCGTTCATCCAAATGAGAGTAGCAGTGATGAACAGGGTCAGAATGCCCATGGTGTAATTGTAGAGCGGCAGCCAGTTGATCACGTAGTAGCCGGGGTCGTTGCCGAGCAGGACCCTGCCGCCCGCGAAGATTGCCATTGCGCCGATGACGAAGGCGAGAACCGACGCGATTTTATTGAGAATACTCATAGTCTCTTCTCCTTGTTGAAAGTTGCGGGCAAGTATATGCTGTGTCTGCCGGCATGTTAATGACTTAAGTCGGAATTCGAGATGTATAATGAGCGCGGAGTTGACGTTACGAGGCGTGAAGAGAGGAACCATGAATCAAGGCGAGTCCCTTCCCCACAACTTATTTAAAGCAGTCTCCTATTTTTCAGGATTGGACGACGCCGCGCTGAACCTGGTGGCGCAGTCGGCGATCCGACGCGCCTACGACGCAGGGCAGGTCGTGTTGATTGAAGGCGAACCCTGCGCAGGATTGTACATCATCGAGAGTGGGTGGTTGAAAGTAATCAAGATCGGGTTGGATGGACGCGAGCAGATGTTACAAATGCTCGCGTCTGGAGATATCTTCAACGGTATCAGCGTGTTCACTGATTCGCCCAATCAGGCGACTGTCTCGGCTTTAGAGCCGTCTGTGCTTTGGCTGGTTCCACGCGCAGTTCTGTTAAAATTAATGGATGAAAACCCCTTGTTGGCGCGCAAGGTCGTGAAAGACCTGGCGGAGCGCGTCATGCATCTTATTCGTATGGTGGAAGATCTATCCCTGCGTTCGGTGGAGGCGCGCCTCGCGCGAATTTTACTGGAGCAGGCGGAGGGCGAGTCGGTCGAACGCCGACGCTGGGCGACGCAGGCCGAAATGGCCTTCCGTCTTGGCACTGTCCCCGATGTGGTCAATCGCGCCCTTCGGAAACTATCGTCGGATGGGATGATTCGCGTTGCGCGTCATCAAATCCAGATTTTGGATAGGGATGGATTGAGGGCTGTGGCGCAAGTGGTCGAGTAGAAAACCGATAAAAGTCGTTGAACGAGGCTCGCTCAAGGTGTAAGTTGCTCATGCCTTGAGCGAAATTGTTTTTTATCGCCGCGCGGCGGCAGCCTCTCGCTGGACAGTTCCTTCAGCAGACAGGGAGCCCGCCTGCGGTTTGCCGCGGCGCCAACAGGAGCGTTTCATGACTTGCCTTGCCGATAGACCCATTCCCATCATTGATCTCCGCCTCTGCGATGGGTGCGGATTATGCGCGCGCGCCTGTCCGAATCAGGCATTGACCGTGCGCGATGGAAAAGCCATTATCGCGGATCCGCTGGCCTGCGAATACGACGGCCTGTGCGAGCTGGTTTGTCCCGCGCGGGCGATCACGCGTCCGTTCGAGATCGTGATCGCGGAGGGAGAAACCCAGCCTTCAAATTCGACAAAAGTCGTTGAGAAATACAGGCCTGCATCTTACAATGCGGACGATGTATGAACGTTCTTAAGACTGGATCATAGAAATCTTCATGCCGGGCGACAGCCTTCAAGACGTTCCCGCCAGGCAAATGAAAGGAGAAACAACCATGAGCTGGTCGCTCAAACTATTCAAAGTCAAAGATATTGACATCAAAGTCCACATGACGTTTGTGTTAATCTTGATTTGGGCGGCATACCGCTGGAGTCTCAGCACGGGCGAAGGGATACAGGGCGCGGTCTTCGGCGTCGCGGCGACGCTGCTGCTCTTCCTCAGCGTAACCCTGCACGAACTGGGTCACAGCCTGCAAGCCATTAAGTTCGGCGTGCGCGTCAAGGATATTACCCTTATGCCGATGGGCGGGCTGGCGCGCCTGGATGAAATCCCGGAAGAGCCGAACAAAGAACTACGCATTGCCCTCGCGGGGCCGCTGGTCAACTTTGCGATTGCCGCGCTGCTGGTCGGGGTCGGCGCCCTTTTGGACGCCCGCGCCTTGATCTCGCTGGACGAATTGCAAGCCTCGCTCGGAAGCGTGAGCTGGAGCGGACTGCTGGCGTATCTGACCTCCGCGAACCTGCTTCTCGGTCTTTTCAACCTCATCCCCGCCTTCCCAATGGACGGCGGACGCGTCCTGCGCGCTTTGCTGGCAAAAAAAATGAATCATGTCAAAGCCACGCAAGCCGCCGCGCAGGTCGGTCAGGGACTTGCGTTCCTGATGGGGTTGTGGGGCTTTATCAGCGGAAGCTGGACTCTCGTCATCATCGCCGTCTTTGTCTGGATGGGCGCGGGGCAGGAAAACCAGGGGGCGCAGGTCAAGCATACACTGGGCGACGCGACTGTCGGTCAGGCAATGACGCGCTCGCCTCACACGCTGAGGGTGAACGACTCGCTGTCCAAAGCCGTCGAGTTGACGTTGACCACCTCGCAGGCAGATTTCCCCGTGCTGGAATGGGGGAGTAATCGGGTTGTCGGCTTGATCGGCGAGGTGGACCTGCTGCGCGGCCTTCAGTCGTTGGGCGCGAACGGCGCGGCGCGGGAGATCATGCGCACGAAGATCGCCGTCGCCAGCCCGGGCGAATCGCTCCATGCCGCGCAGCAAAAAATGCTGACGAATCGCACGCGCGCCCTGCTTGTATTGAATCCCGACGGCGAACTGATGGGTTTGCTGACGGCGGACGATGTCAATGAAGCCTATCGCCTGCTGACGGTCAATCCGCAGCTGGCGGCCAGCGCGCAGTGAAGTTATTTCGTTCATCCAGCGGCTGCCCGTTGGATGAACGGAGACCTGGGAGAACTCACATGCAAATCACCAAAGATACGCGTATCTCGGAGATCCTGTTGAAATACGGCGACATTGCCGACGTGATGGAGATCTTCGGCGTCCAGCGCGTAAAAAAATATTCCCTGCGTATGTTTCTAGCCAAAGCCCTGACCGTGGAATGGGCGGCGCGCGTTCACAAGGAGCCGCTGGACAAATTCCTCGAGATCTTGAATCAGGCCATCGCGAAAAAACAGGAAGGTTGATATGCCGCAGCCATACTTTCTCATGTCGTTGCTTTACTTGTTCCTGGTTGGGCTTGCCGCGCTGGCTTCGGTCCTGTCGGGACTGGACATTGTTCCTTTATTTGGGAGCCTGAAATGGTTGAGAGTACACCTGGTCACCCTCGGCGCTTTGGCTGAGATCACCTTCGGGATTACCCCGGTCCTGGCGGCAGCCGCGCGGGGTTTGCCGCGCCCCAAAACACGCTGGGATATCTGGCTAAGCCTGAACGCGGGACTCGTGCTGTTGTTGATCGGCATTCCCACCATCACGCGCGCGCTCATCATCACAGGCGGAACGCTCGCAGGCATTGCCGCGACGCTGCTCATTAAACAACTGGTTGATATGCGCCCGGCGCAAAGTCAACGAAAGGCCTCGAACGCGGAAGGACGCAAATTTTACATCACTGGTTTGAGCTACCTGCTGGTCGGCGGGTTGGTCGGCACAGGTTTATGGCTTGGATGGAGCGAAGCGCTGCATATTGCCGTTCCCATTGAAGTTCACGTCCACGCCAACTTGTGGGGCTTCGCGGCCATCGTTCTGGCCGGTCTGTTGGTGGATTTGTATCCCTCGTTTACGAATCGTCCGTTGGCCTGGCCGCGGAGCATTCCGTGGATTTATTGGTTGATGACGTTCGGCGCGCTGGGGTTAATTGCCGGGCCGTGGCTGAACGTCAGCCTGTTCACTGTCCTGGGGCTGGTCCTGCACACGCTTGGAAGCGCCCTGTTGCTGGTCGTCGCGATCAAGCCGCTTCTCGGCGACCGCAGCGCGTGGACGCCCGGCGTATGGCATTTGTTCACCTCGTACGTCTGGTTCTTCCTGCCGGTTGTGGTCGCGCCGATGATCGTCGCCCGCGCCGAAAATTTTCCCGTACGCGAAATTTCGGGGAGCGGCGGCCCGATTCTGATTTTTGGCTGGATCATGCAATTCGGCTACGCCCTGGTTCCTTATCTCTTTACCCGCTTCTTCGAGCCTCAAAAATTCGCGCGTCTGGGCGGGACCTGGCTTAGTCTTGTCGCCGTCCATGCGGGCAGCGTCTTATTTTGGATCAGCCTCTTCTTCCCGAACATCGAAACAGCCGCGCGGGCCTCCGCTTACGGATTGTGGATTCTTTCTGGAATCCCGCTTTTGACCGCCTTGTGGAAGAGTTTGCATGACGGTTTTTAAACAGCCGCCGCTTAACGATGTCCGCGTTCTGCCAGCCCTTTCGGATCGAGCAGGACGATGGCTTGCTTCTCCACCCTGAGCAGTCCCTCGGACTCGAGCGTCTTCAGCCCGCGGCTCAACACGTCGCGCACCGTCCCAAGCCGCACCGCCATTTCGTCAAATGTGGTCCAGTCGCGGCGCGGGACGATCAACTGTCCGCCGTGCGCCTCGGCGTGCTGCAAGAGCGTGTTTGCCAGGCGCGCTTCCACGTTTCGCAACGACAGGTCTTCGACCAGGCTGATATAGTGCAGCACGCGGTCGCTCAGGTGGCGGATGACGGCCATCGCCAGGGCGGGAAATTGTTGAGTCAGTTCCAACAGCTCGCCGGCTGGGAGCGCCCACGCGTCCACGTCTTCGAGCGCCACCACCGTGCCGGGATAGGTCGTGCCGCTGAACACGGCAATATCCCCGAAAATTTCCCCCGCTTCGAGGAACAACATCGCCTGCTCGCGTCCGTCGCGCGACATGCGCGTGGCTTTGACCCAGCCGCGTTCGAGCAGGTAGAAAAATTCGGCCGGCTCGCCCTCGATATAGATGACCTGTCCCGCCGCGAAGCGACGCGGGGAGGCCGACGCGGCGATCCGTTCCTGAACTTCGGGAGGCAGTCCGTCGAACCGGCGGATCCGTGAGAGAAGCGTTTTCAGCCGCGCGGAGGGCGCGAGGGCAGAGGATGGGTTTGTGGACATAAAAAGAGGCGGACGCGCCTTCCGCTATTTTACCTTAGTAATCACTTTCAACTCGAGCGCGCCGTCCCGCGCGCAGGTATCCAGGCATTCGAGACAGCGGATACATTCAGCGTCGGTCAGGTTGTTTGGCACGTCTTGGATCCCCATTGAACATTCGATGTTGCAGCGTCCGCAGTTGTTGCAGGCGTGACTGCTCACCAAACGGACGGGCGAGATTTTGTTGAAGAGCGCCAGCGCCGCGCCGAGCGGACAGAGATACTTGCACCAGGCGCGTTCCACAAAGACGGACGTGACCAGAAAAGCGACCAGCACGCTCCACAACAGCGGCGTCATTTTGAAACTGAAGAGCGCCCGCACGGGACAGAACTCGTGCAGGGGCGGAAAAATTGTGTAAAGGCTGGCGAGCAGGATCAGCGCCAGGATCAGGTATTTCGCATAGCGCAAGACTTTATCGGCGGCGGCGGGCATGCGGAGGGGGAGCCGCGCTTTGCTGGCTTTGCCGCGGATGTGACGGCGTTCGCCGCTGAGCCTGCGTCCCCACGCGGCCAGGAAGTCCTGGATGGTACCCAGCGGGCACATCCAGCCGCAGAAGGCGCGTCCCGCCACGAGCGCCACGCCCAGCACGCCGAGCAGGATCGAGAAGTTGAGCAGGTTGGTGGTTTTGAGCGTTTGCCCGGTGGCGATGTAGGGCAGGAGCGTTTCGATCCCGCCGAAGGGACAGAATGAGTCAAATGACCCGCCGCGCGAGGCCTCGCCCGGCATGACGTGACGGAGTCCGAGCAGGAACGCGCCGGCGACGCCGATCCACTGGATGGCGCGGCGGCTTTTGGTCAGGGAGGATGCTTTGGAGAACGCGCTCATGTCAGGCAACTCAATAGAAGCAGCAGGCTGTGTCCCCCCTCGTTGTGGCGAGGACGGAATCCGAGCAGGAATCCGATCAGCAGGAAAACTACGAAGGCGACGGTGATGATGACGGGGTAGTAACGCGGGTTGATTTTCATGGCAGGAGCGACCTCCCCCTCGCGAGAGGGGGAGGTCTCAAAGGAGAATGGGCCGAACTCACCCTTCGGCCACTAATGCTTTTTTGAATTTGGGATTGAGCAGGACGATGAACAGGCCGATGATTACCGGCAAGCCGTACGAGTAGTCCCAGGAGACGGAGTCGGTCATGGTCAGGCGGATGATCTGCATGGGGACGTCTATGGCTACCAGCGACGTGACCGACACCAGCGCCAGCCACCAGCCCGCGAACTTGCGAGTCGCCAGCATGTAGATGGCGACCAGCAGCAGGATGACGCAGATCCACTGGATGGGCTGCGACCAGGCCAGCACCCACGCGCCCAGTCCGGCGTACATCGGCTTGCCGGGACGGGTGAGCAGCATCCGCATATTGCCGATGCCGACGATGAAGGCGTGCGTGCTGAGCATCCCGCAGAAGGTCATGGCGAGGAATTGTCCCCACTTCACCCACTTGTCCACGTTGCGGATCAGGATCAACGTCCAGAAGAAGATCAGCCCGATGAAGGAAACCACCATCGGCAGGGGGAAGCCTTTCACGAACGAGACGTAGGGCATGAACATGAAAAATCCGCCAGCCGAGGGGAAGGCCGAAGCCAGCGCCGCGGCGGGGAAGGTCCATTCTTCGCCGCGATGGATAGCCCGCGCCATCAAGATCAGCGCGATGCCGCCGACGAAGATCAGCCCTCGATAGAAGGGGAAGGCATACGAGAAGAGCAGGATGCCGCTGGCGTAGGCGGGTTTTTCGGCCGCCACCTTCACCAGTTCGGTCAGGATGCGTTCCAGCGTCTCCTGAATCAGGAAAGGCGCGACGATGACCATGAACAGGCCGACCACGACCGCCAAAATGGATAGGATCAAACGATTGTTTTGGGAAGTTTCTTTCATTGGTTTCTCCTCATCGGATGTTTGATTTGTGTGTAAAATATCACAATCCATCGCGGAATTCTTTGCCTTAAGGCAAATTAATGTTTGGCGGCAGCGTTCTCGGAGGCGCGAACAAAACAGGCGAACCGTAGTTCGCCTGTTTTGTATTGGCAGCGATTTGCAGCCTGTTATTTCTCGTAAACGGTCACGGTGAAGAAGCCGCTCATGTCGGCGTTTTCCAGGACGAAGATCGCGCGGTCGTTCCAGTACTTTTGATAGTCAACCGCCTCTTCAGCAGTGGCCTGTCCCAGCGCCATTTTCTTGCCCATTTCCGTGCGCGCAGGCGTCGGGATCGGCAGGATGACGACCAGGTTGAACTTGACGCCGACTTTCGCGCCCGTGTCGAGGCGGGTGAAGACCCATTCCCGCATCGGGGGGAGTTGCTCGGTGGGCTTATCTTTGTAGACCATTTTGTTCTGGCGCACAAAGAGGTCGTTCACGGTCCCAAACTCTGAGCCGTTGAACCCGGTTTTGGGCGACGCGCCGGTGACAAAGGTGATCACCTCGCCGAACACGCCGACGAACCATTCATCTTCCGCGCCGGGGGCGTCCACCGCGATCTGTCCGCGCACAGGGACTTCGCCGTTGGGGTACAGCGCTTCCAGGGCTTTCTTGGTGATGATCCACGCGCCGGTGACCGCGCCGCAGGAATGCCCGGACAATTTGACGGCTTCCTCGTAATAGTAGGGGACGGGGCCGGTCGTCTGGCCGAAAATGTCGAAGTATGGCTCCGTCATCATAATGGGCGGGACCGCGGTGATGTAGTCCTGTTCCCAGGCGAAATTCTCAGCCGAGACGGGAGCGGGTTGGTCCGCGCCGGCCGCCGGGGCGGCGCCTTCCTGGTAGACCTTGACGTTGAAGAATCCGTCCAGGCTGTCGGCATTTTCAAAGACGAACTTTGCGCGGTCGTTCCAGTATTTGTAGTAATCTGCCGCTTCTTCGGGCGAGGCCTCGCCGGCCGCCATCTTCTTGCCCATGGCCTGGCGTTCGGGCGTCGCGATCGGGGTGATGACCGCCAGGTTGAAGTTCACGCCCACTTTCGCGCCGTTATCCAGGCGGGTGAAGATCCATTCCAACTGCGGAGGCTGTTTTCCGCTGGGCGCATCCAGGTAGACCATTTTGTTCTGGCGGACGAAGATCTTGTTGGCCTGTCCGAACTCTGCGCCGATGAAACCTGTCTTCGGCGCCGCGCCGGTGATGAAGGTGATGATCTCTCCAAACACGCCGACAAACCATTCATCTTCGGCGCCCGGGGCTTCCACCGCGATATTTCCGCGTACGGGAATCTCGCCGTTGGGATAGAGAACCTCCAGCGCCTTGCGGGTGATCGTCCACGCCCCGGCGGTCGCGCCGCAGGAATGTCCCGCCAGTTTGACGGCTTCCTCATAATAATAGGGAACCGCGACCTCCGACTGCCCGAAAATCTGGAAATACGGGTCGATCATCCAGATGGGCTGAATCTGCGTGATGTAATCCTGCGTCCACAGTGATTCTGCCGGGGCCTCAGTGGGCGCGGGTTCTTCGGTGACCGCCTCGGTCGGGACCTCGGATGGGACCTCGGTGGCGGGCGCGGGCTTGGGCGCGCTGGTCGGCGCCGGCGCGCAGGCTCCCAGAATCAGCGCGATGATGATCAGCGCTGACGGGACGAAGAAAAGGCGTTTCATTTTTTTCTCCTTGTGAAAGTTTAGATGAGTGCCCAATGGGACACCATTAATGTGAAAAATATCACAACTCGAGGCGGTAAATCTTTGCTTTAAAGCAAACTCGGGACCTCCCTTGATAGATCCCGAGTTGCTAAAGAGAAAGCGGTTAGTTGGAATACTCTGTCAACAGGCGCTGTTTGAAGACCGGGATGAGAAGCATGACAACAATGCCAACTCCCATCAGCGCGCCGTAGAGATAGTCGTTCGTGGCGTGGCGGACATAGTGTGTGGCCGCGCTCGCGACCAGGGTCACCAGGCCGCCGATCAGCCCGGCGTACCAGCCGGAGACCTTCTTTTCGCCCAGCAGGTAGATGGCCGCGATGCAGAAGCCCATGGCGACCCATAACGCCAGCCAGCCGAAGTAAGTGATGGCGATTCCCTCGGCGAAGAGCGGGCGGGCGGGATGCCCGAACAGGATGCGGAAGGCCGCGTGTCCGTTGGCGAAGTTTTCAGCCGCGGTCACGCCCAACAGCAGAAAGACGAGGAAATCCACGACTTTTTGCGTAGCGTCCACTTTTTCGGCGAGAAGGAGGACGAAGTAGGGGATCAGGCCGATAGTCATGATCGTGACCGCTGGCGGGAATCCGCCTTTGGCGCTGCCGATGAAGTTCATCCACGGGACGATCATGTACGCGCCGCCGATGGCCGGTATCGCAAGACAGAGCAGGGCCAGTCCGCGCGTCCACCTTTCGCCGCGAAAGAGCGGAAGCGCGATCACCAGCAGGACAATGCCGGCGATAAGCGACATCGTGCTCCAGAATGGGAAAAAGAAACTGACGAGCCAGACGGTGTAAGCCAGCAGCGGAGCCTGCGGGTTGTTCTCGGCTGTGAATTTTTCGATGCGCGCTTGCTGGGCCTTGACGATCGGGTTGACCATGTCGTATCCGATGAACGGGATGACCGCAATCATGAGGATTGCGGCGATCACCACAAGGGTGACCACTACAAGACGAACCTGGCGGGGTGTGGAAAGTAGCATTCTTCCTCCGGTTGATGTGAATTGTCCTGAAATTGGTTCAGGTTGTGATAATATGCACTTATAATAGCGGTACTGTCCCTTTTTCGCCTTGACTTATATCAAGAATTTGTGACGCCTGCACAATTGGAAAGGATGAGACGTATGCAACAACTGCTTGCCCTGTTGAACGATACAGAGGTGTTTGGCAAGTTCTCAGACGCTCAAAAGCAGCGGCTGGCATCGCTGGCTGCGCGGCGTACGGTGGAGCGGGGCAGCGCCATCTTGTGGCAGGGGGACCATTGGCCGAACGTGCTGCTGATCGCGTCCGGGCAACTCCGCTCTGTGATTCATTCACCGGATGGAAAAAGCTACGTAATGTCAACCTGGAACGCGGGACAGGAATTTTGGGGACACACGCTTTTTGATGACGAGCCAATGCCGTCCACCCTGGAGGCCGTTCAGGATAGCATCGTATATCAATGGGATGGGGAGAAAGCCCTGAAGATCCTGTTCGAGAATTCGGAAGCCATCCGCGCTTTGCTGCGCCGCCAGGTGCAGGTCATCCGTAAGCGCCGCGCGACGATCTCCGACCTGGCCTTTCAACCCGTGACGGGACGTCTGGCGAAACTCTTGCTGGAGCGCGTCCCCGCTTCGGAGAATATGGCGCAACGCGACCTGACTCTCGACCAGATCGCGTCTATGGTGGCTTCGTCTCCCGAGGTGATCTGCCGCACGCTCTATCAGTTCCAGCGGGACGGTATGCTCCAGATCACGCGCGCCAGCATCACTCTCCGTGACCGTACGGCGCTGGAGCGATTGGTCGGCGTGGAATGACGAATGGCGGAATGGGGCTGGGCGCCCGGCCTCATTCCGCCATGGAAAATTGGACGAGCGTCCCGCGCTAATCGCCTTTTTCGATCAGGAATTGCTTGAAGGCGGGGATGAGCAGGACTGCCAACAGGACGGCAGAAAGCATTCCGCCCTGCAGCCACTCGGTGGAGTGACGCACGATGAAGCCCTGGAAGCTGACCACCGCGGTAGCCAGCGCCGCGGTCGTGGCGATGTACCAGCCAGCCTTGTTCTTCATCGCCATCAGCGGGATGGAGACGATCAGCAGGGCCGAAGCGATGTAGAGCAGGAATCCGCCGAGCAGGAGCGCCAACGTCTGCGGGCTATATACGGCTTTTTCCGAGACCATCTCGAAGGTTTGCCAATCCAGATGGTCGAGGTTGGTGATGAAATGCGCCAGCGGGGAGGTGAACGGAGGCGGGGTGGGATTGGCGACAATCAGACCGTTGGCGTTGGTGGCGAAATTACCCGGGATGTGGATGAAGTAGCGCACGCCGTGCTGCCCGTTCATAAAGACCATGCCCGAGACGATGCCCAGGAAGGTGAAGGGGATCAGTTTCAAAGCCTTGTTCTTGAGCGTGTCGGTGTCCGCCAGCAGAATGGCGAAGTAGAACAGCAGGTTTACGAACAGGATCGGCATGGCGGGCGGCATCCCGCTGACGGTGTGCGGGGGGACGCCTTTTTCGGGATACTCAGCCAGCACCAGCACGAACCAGGGGATCATCATCGTCATCCCCGCCACGGACGGGACGGCGAACAATCCAAGCGCGGCGGCGCGCGCCCACTTTACGCCTTCGTAGATCTTCTTCGCCAGGATCAACAGCATGGCCCCGGCCAGCACGAAGGCGATGATCCACACAGAGAAGGTGGTCGAAAGGATCGGCACAGCAGGATAGAAATCCGCGTCGTACGGAATGAGGCGCAGGATCACCTGGTCGAGCGCGATCTTCAGGGTCTGCATGGCCTGGGTGGGAGCCAGCAGCATCAAGTACAGGCCGCCGACGACCGCCACGATGGTCATGACGAGACGGTGAGTTTTTGTAGTTTCGTTCTTCATTATGATTCTCCTCGAAATTGATATAATGAGCCTGCCAGAGCAGGAAGCGATTTACATGAGAAAAATATCACAAACGTGTCGTTCCGTCTTTGCATTTTTATAAATTGATCTCTTGCAAAAGTCCCAGAGTGAGGGATTCCGAAAGTCCTGTTTTTGGAGCGCCCGCCCGATCAGGGGATTCCGAAAGGTCTACTTTCGGAGCGCCCGCCCGATCAGGGGATTCCGAATGTTCTACTTTCGGAGCGCTTGCCCAATCATAGGATTCCGAAAGTTCTACTTTCGGAATCCCTTGCCCGAAGTTCTACTTCGGGATTCCTGGACGTACGCGAGAAGCCAAATCAATCGGAGACCAGTCATGCCCAAAAACCTGGACTGCCTTTCCCGAGCGCCCGTCTTTTCAAAATTGACCGAACGCGAACGCGTCGATTTGACGGCGGCGGCGATTGAAAGAAAATATGGAAGGGACGAATATGTCTGCTGGCAGGGAGAAGTCTGGCCGTACGTGGCCTTTATCGTCTCTGGGCGGCTGGAGTGGGCTATGCTTTCTCCCGAAGGCCGCCGTCAGGTGGTGTTTTCGCTTGGAGCCTGCGAAGTGGTGTGGGGACATTCGGCGGTGGACGGCCTCTCGATGCCCGCCTCGCTCGAAGTCCGCGAAGAAGCGGTTCTTTATCTCTGGGAGCGCGGCGCGATCCTGCCCGTCATCCAGAAGAATGCCCGGGCCATGGGCGACGTCCCCATCATCCTGGTTCAATATATGCGGCACGTTCGCGAAGTGGTATACGGATTCGCCTTTCACCCAGTGGCGGGACGACTGGCGCGCCTGCTGTTGACTCACTACGACCCGGTGGACGGACGACCCGCGCCGCGCAACCTGACCCTCGACCAGATGGCCGACACGGTCGGGACGACCCGCGAGCTGGTCAGCCGCACGTTGCATCGCTTTGCCGACGAGGGGATGATCCGCGTCAACCGCGTGGAATTTGCTTTCCTGGACCGGGACAGATTGGAAAATCTCGCAGGAGGTTCGGAGCGATGAGTAGACTATCTGCTTTGCTGGTTGAAAACGCCATCTTCAAAGCCCTCGCGCCGGCGGACCAGACCCAGGCGGAACAGGTCGCCTTCCTGCGCCGCTATCAAAGAGGAGAGAATGTGGTCCTGTTTGGCGACGTGTGGCCCTACCTGCTGTTGGTGGCAGACGGGCTTCTCGAGGCCCTCAAAGAATCTTCCGAGGGACGCAACCTGCATGTGGCTCGTTTCAGTCAGGGCGAGGTCTTTTGGGGGCTGGCTTTTTTCCGCGAGGACGCGCCCATGCCCGTTTCGCTGGAAGCGCGGGAGGACTGCCAAATTTACCTCTGGTCGCGCGCCGCCCTTCTGCCGATCCTCCTCCGCAATGGATCGGCCTCCTGGGAGCTCAGCCGCCTGATGGCCGAGCGGATGCAGCGCGTCAGCGATCTGGTAGAGGGACTGGCCTTCCAGCCGGTGGCAGGACGCCTCGCCCGCCTCCTGCTCGATCACTTCATGCAGGCGGACGATTCCTCCATCTCGCGCAACCTGACTTTGGACGAGATGGCTGCCCGCGTCGGTTCGACGCGCGAGATGGTCTGCCGCGCCTTGTACAATTTCTCGGATAAGAAATTGATCGAAGTGACGCGCACCGAATTCGTGCTGACCGACCGCGAGGGGTTGGCGCGGCTGGTTGGGCCGGGATGAGCGGCTCGCGCCAGTCCGCGCCCGCGCGGAGCGGGAAGCGGCCCTCCCGTCGGGCGGCGAAGCGAAAGGCGAAGAAGCCCCCGGTTTGCCGCGCGCCGCGCTTCGGCGGGCGTTGTCCGCAGTGCAAAAAAGGCCGTCTCGATTACGACGGCCTGTTGATCTTGCATTGTCCGCTTTGCGGATATTCGGCGGGCGGCGGCGGATTTACCTGATGACCCCGCGGCAGGCGTGACCTGCTATCGTTCTCCAGTAAACCGTTCAACCGATAACCCCATTCAGCAGCCGAATTATGAGCGCGACCGCGATGAACATCGCAATCTCGCTGAAAATGCCAAACGCCATTCGTCTTTTCATATTTGTTGCATTCGCAACATCCATGATCTGACGCATAACGGGCAAGATCACATTCCCAGCCTGGTGAAGCCCGATCACAAACCATAACGAGCCGGTTTGATAGAGGGCATACGCCAGAGTCACGCCAAGGAAGGGGAGATGATACCAGTCGGTGACGGGTCGCGTCAGTAGGCGGATAATATGGTTGAGAGTGTAAAGGAACGCGCTTAACGCTATGAACGCGACCAGCGGCGAGGATCGCATGAACTGCCACACATACCCGCGCGTGATCAAATCTTCGCCCGCCGCAGCGGGGAAATTGGCAAACAACATCCATGCGACTCCCCCAAAGAGCGAGCGCCATGAAAATCGGAGATTGGAGACCTGCCTCGCGCCGAGATGAATCCCGATAAGTTCCAAAATTGCCTGTATTATCAGGCCGATTCCAACGCCAATCAGGTAGTTTTTCCACCAGCCTGTACGGAATCCCATCCCATATGAGGCCAGCCCCGTGCCGTTCAGCCAATATGCCACCATCGCCGCCGTCGGTATGACGAGCAGGAACAGTACAAAGATAGAATAAGGTTTGCCAGGAACCTTCAGAATATCCTGTCCATTGGCCTCGGCAATCTGATACATCGAAAAGAGAATCAGAAAACCAACGAGAATATTGACGGAAAACACAGCGCTATTTGACCAGGACTGCGGCCGGCGCGATCGCGAGCCACGAGAATTTTGCCAGATCGGGATCCAGGAACGCCAGACCGATGGAAAGTAGGAAGATGGCGGGGGCGATCAGATTTCGAACGATGCCTCGGTGTACCACGGCAGGTTCCGTGTCTGGCGCGATCAGGCGTTTTTTATAGGAGGCGTAGGCCCAGAGCAGGGCGGAGAACACTCCCACCAGCGACGCGTTGAGCGCGTACAGGATTGTGGCGGTGCGATTTCCATTTTCGCTGATGACCGAGGTTGGAAAGGGGATGAAGGCCACCGACATCAGGACGAGCAGGTTGACGAACATCAGGCGGGTGTCGTAGCGTTCAATGTATCGGTATTGACGGTGATGGATGATCCAGAAATTCCCGATGCTCAGAAAGCTGATGAAATAGCCGAGATACTTGGGCCAGATGGAGAGCAGGTCGTTGAACAGTTGGGCGTTGCTCGCATGAGCGGCGGCTTCGGGCAGGCGAATGTCCAGGGCCAGGATTGTGATGGCGATGGCGAAGACCGCATCGCTGAAGAAGACGATGCGGTCCATGCCTGTTTTATCCTTTTCGGAGAGTTGGGTTTCAGGATGTTTGCTCATCATTTTGCTCGTTGTCTTTTTTCGACAAAACGCCCTGCACTACGGTAACGACTCCGACCGAGATCAGGATGAACGGGCCATATATTCTCCACGGAATATTAGCCATGGAGACCAGCCCGATGGCAAGACAAATGGCGAGCGCCGTCAATGCCTGCATATAATTTCCGTGGAAGGCGCGGTCGGCAGCAATTGCCAGTCCGATCACGAGCAGGATGCCAGGCCACCAGGAGCCTGTCATGATCAGGATGCCGATTCCGATCAGAAAAATTCCTCCAGCGATGCTCGATTTCGTCTGTTGCGCGTTCATTGTTTTTCTCCTTTTTCTAAAATGATTTTGTGGATTGTCCTTGCCAGTTCGCCATCCGCTGTTTGTTTGGAGATGAATGCCGCCACGCCGATCCGTTCGGCGTGTTTGCGGTTGGACGGTTCGTCGTACAACGTCAGGATGACGACCGCGCATTGCGGCTGGGATTGGCGCAGACGTTCCGCCGCGCTCAAACCGTCCAGCGACGGCAGGCGGATGTCCATCACCACCACGTCAGGCTGGAGTTCGCGTGCGAGCCGCAGGGCTTCCCAGCCGTCGTCCGCCTCTCCCACGACCGAGAAGTCGGGTTCGAGGGCGAGGTTCATTCTCACGCCGCGGCGAACGTTGGGTTCATCGTCAACGAGTAGGATTTTGATCATGCGCCCAGTCTACCCCTCGGATTGGCGGCGCGCATCGGCAAAAGGCTGGTCGGCCATCTCCGCCTTAAGTCTGAATCGAATTGGCCCAATGGAAACTATAATGGGGCGCAAGGAGAGCAGTCATGTCAATTCGCATCTTGCTTGTGGACGATCATGCGGTGGTCCGTCAGGGGCTGAAAATGTTCCTCGGACTGGATCCAGATTTGGAGGTCGTGGGCGAAGCGGAGAACGGGGAGGAGGCCATCCGCCTGACGCGGGAGTTGAATCCCGATGTCGTTCTCATGGACCTGCTGATGCCCGTCATGGACGGCATCGCCGCCATCGCGGTCATCCGCCGCGATCTTCCCGACACCGAGGTCATCGCCCTGACCAGCGTGCTGGAGGACGAGTCCGTGATGAAAGCCATGCGCGCGGGCGCGATCGGCTACCTGCTCAAAGATACGCAGGCGGAGGAGTTGCGGCGCGCCATCAAAGCCGCCGCGGCGGGACAGGTGCAGCTCTCCCCGCAGGCCGCGGCGCGTTTGATGCGCGAAGTGCGCGCCCCCGAAAGCCCCGAAAAATTGACCGAACGCGAAACGGACGTGCTGCGCCTGCTGGCGTCGGGACGCGCCAACAAGGAGATCGCGCTCGAACTGGATATCGGCGAGAAGACGGTCAAGACGCACGTCAGCGCCATCCTGCGCAAGTTGGACGTGCCGAGTCGGACGCAGGCCGCGCTGTATGCGGTGCGGATCGGGCTGGTCTCCATCGAGGGAGGAAAGTAACCCTATGTTTCGCATGAACCGTATCAGCGTCAAGATCACAACGGGACTGCTGGCGTTCGTCGCGCTGCTCGCGGTTGTCACCAGCCTGCTGGTAACGCGCGGATTTAATCGAGCGGAGCGCGCCGCCGTCCAGCGAAGCGCCGATAGTTTGCAGTCGCAAAGCCGCACCACCCTGCTTCAATTGACCGAACAGGAAGCGCAACTCTACGATGTGGAATTACAGCAGGCCGCGGACGTGACGAAGGTCGCCGCGGATTTTATGACGCAGATGCACAACTCGGGTGAAAGCGTGGATTGGACTGCCATACCGAACACGGTTTACCAATCCTCGCAATTGACCTTGAGCGATGACGGCCTGTTGTACTACGACGCCAATCCAAATCGCCGCACGGAAATTCTGCATATTGGCAGGATCAAACCCGACGCCGTGACCGACCGCGGTCTGCGCGACTCGGCGATTCTCGAAAACCTTTTCCCGTCTCTGCTGGCGCAGACGCAAACAGGCGCGGGCATTTACTTTCAAGGCACGCAGTTGACGATCCGTTATTATCCCGTGCGCGGACTGCCTGAATTGGAATTGAAGAGCGGCGCGGCGGAGGCGGCGCAATCCATGCGCATCGAAGATTTCCTGGTGGCGCCGAATCACAACCCTGAACGAAAAACTGTCTGGATGTCGCCTTATCTCGACGCTGCTGGGCAGGGTCTGCTCGTCAGCGCGAATACGCCCGTCTATTACGGCGATGAGTTTCAGGGGTTCATCGGCATTGACGTTTCGCTCACGCGCCTCATTGAAAGTTTGAAGCGACTCAAGCCGACGGAGCACAGTTTCGCCTTCCTGACCGATTCGGATGGCCGCCTGATCGCCGTCCCACAGGACAGCGCCGTGAAACTTGCCAGCCGTATCCTGACCGAGCAGGAACAACAGCCCAACGGCCTGCTCGGATTGCCGCTGACCGACATCAACGCGGAATTGGCGTCTATTCTGGGATCAACCCAAGCGTCCGCGAATGACGCCCTGAACGTGGACCTCCACGGACAGCCCGTCCTCCTCACGCACGCCTCGCTCCCTGACCTGGGCTGGACTCTGTCCATCGTCATTCCCCTGGACGAGGTGACGGCCGAGTCGCAGAATGTGGCGCGCTCCATCCAGAGCGATGGCATTCTGACCATGCGTGCCACGCTTTTCATCATGGCTCTCTTTTTTATAGGAGCGGGGTTCGTCACCATCTGGTTGAGCCGGCGGTTTCTGGCGCGCCCCATCGCCCAAATGCTGGGCGGCGTACGTTCCATCACGGCGGGCAATCTCGATGTGTCGGTGCCTGTCCTTGCCAATGACGAACTTGGCGAACTTGCCGAATCATTCAACCAGATGACCAACGAACTGAAACATCGCACTCACGAGCTTGCCCAAACCAGCGCCGAATTGCAATTAAAGGAAACGCAAATAAAGGTTGCCGCGTTGGAGGAACGCCAGCGGCTGGCGCGCGAACTGCACGACTCCGTCTCGCAGGCGTTATACGGGATCGCGCTGGGCGCGCGCACGGCCCAGACTCAACTCGAGCGGGACCCCGCCAAACTGGCGGAGCCGCTCGATTACATTCTCTCGCTCGCCGAGGCGGGACTCTCCGAAATGCGGGCGCTCATCTTCGAACTGCGTCCCGAGTCGCTCCAGAGCGAGGGACTCGTCGCCGCGCTGACCAAGCAGTCGGACGCAATCCGCGCGCGGCACAAGATCAACGTGACGGCGGACTTCGGCGAGGAGCCCAACATCCCGCTGGATGCCAAGGAGGCGCTGTATCGCATCGCGCAGGAGGCGATGCAAAACGCCGTCAAACATGCCCATGCCACAGAAATGGCTTTGACGCTAAAGGAGCAGAATGACCGTCTGGTTCTCGAGATCCGTGACAATGGCAAGGGCTTCGACCCGACCGTCGAATTCCCTGGTCATCTTGGCCTGAAGTCCATGCCCGAACGCGCCGCGCAGATCGGCGGGGAGTTCCACGTTCACAGCCAGCCTGGCGCAGGGACGGTCGTTACTGTGCGGTTGCCAAAATAAACCGCAACCACCTGCCAAAAACGCTCCTCTGGTGGGAGCGTTTTTGATTTTCCCGTCAGCCGAAGGTGGGGCCGCCATCTCCGCCTTAAGACCGAAGATAAAAAGGTTACTGCTGGCTACAATGTCTTCAAGATTTCAAAATCATTTTATTGGAGGCAGCCATGCAAACCCAAACTCATACATCCGTTCAATCGTCCAACTACGGAGCTCGAGCCGCGGTGTTGTCGTTTTTTGAACGACGCCCGACGCTCTCGGCGGTCGTCATCTTCCTGGCCTTTCTGCTGACGGCGACCCTGTTCGGCTTCGCCGCTAAAGCGTTCCTTCCGCAATACCAGCCCGAATTCATCGCCTTGATCGGCATGTCGGTAATTATCGCGCTGGCTTTGTCTGCATTGGGATGGTGGAAAGCGGCCGGCTTCAACCTTCCTGCCGAGTGGCGGGATGTACGGCTGGTCGTCATCCCATTTCTCATTGTGCTGGGATTGCCCTTCCTTAAGGGAATCCACGCGAGCGATGCGGGCACGTTCCTTTACCTGGTGATCGGCTACGTCCTGACCGGTTTCATGGAAGAGGGTCTCATGCGCGGCATCGTCCTGCGAGCGCTCAAGCCCACGGGCACGACTCGCAGTGTGATCATCTCCTCCCTGCTCTTTGGCTTGATGCACATCGGTAACCTGCTGTATCGCAACCCCGCCATCGTCTTTGCCCAAATGATCGGCGCGTTCGTCCATGGTATCGGCCTCAGCGC
>JAANMT010000296.1_pt1 | contig 54279 bp, 46 predicted proteins | sample 7279711 | NCBI WGS metagenome assembly JAANMT01 (sample SAMN14094538, study PRJNA606508) | bioreactor metagenome | isolation source: A lab-scale SPAN reactor treating ammonium-rich wastewater day 1 | place: Ireland: Galway | collected 2017-01-16 | reverse complement strand
TCATCGAGAATGGGCGCGGGTTCGAGCATTTGTGAGGTCGCCATGCGGGTCGCGGCCATGGATTGGTGGCCGTCGCGCAGGACGGTGTTGTTGAAGAGAACCGGTTTCGTGCTCATAAATTACAGGCGATCAATGATTGTTTCATCGTATCAATGAATCCGCGGGCAAGATCGCGGATTTGGGATTCAGGCTGCCCAGCGGGGCATCCCGGCCAATCCGAGATGCGTGGCACCCGGTTTTCAGTTGCACCGTAATAGGTAGCAGTATTTGGCTAACGCGCTAGGCAGTTTTTGTAAAAGAATCAGCGGATTTTGCACTTTCATACCCGGGTTTCAAGCGTCGAAAGTTGGCGAACCGGAGGACTGGCTGTTTGAAAGTAGTGGTCACTTTATTGAGCATTTGCGTCGCTCAATTCAGGCAGAATGCTCCACGCACCCCTCACAGATTACTTTTTCCTCGTCAAACACGGCGTTCACGGGCAAACAGTGCGCCTCTGGTGTTTCCATGACTGAACAAATCGTCATTCTGGATTTTGGCTCGCAATACACGCAGGTAATTGCCCGGCGTGTGCGCGAGTGCAACGTGTATTCCACAATTCTGCGTTACGACACGCCGGCCCGCGAGATTGCAGCCCTCCAGCCCAAGGGGCTGATCCTCTCCGGCGGACCGTCCTCCGTGTACGCTGAAGACGCCCCGTTGCCGGACCCGGCCATCTTCAAACTCGGCGTGCCGACCCTGGGCATTTGCTATGGCGTGCAGTTGTTTGCGCAGTTTCTGGGTGGCCGGGTGGAACAAGGCCAGAAGCGCGAATACGGCAAAGGCACCCTCACAGTGAAGAACTCCGCGTGTGCTTTGTTCGCCCGACTGCCGAAGCGGCTTCAGGTCTGGAACTCGCACGGGGACAAACTCACGAAACTGCCACGGGATTTCAAACCCGTTGCCGTCACGGAGAACTCCGAATACGCCGCCATAGAAAACCGGGCGAGGCGGTTTTTCGGCCTGCAATTTCATCCCGAAGTGGTCCACACGCCTCGCGGCAAGGAAATCATCAACAACTTCGTCCACGGCGTTTGCGGCTGCGGGCAGGGTTGGACGATGCGCAATTACATCGAGCAGGCCATCGAGGAAATCCGCGCGCAGGTGGGACGCGAACGCGTGATATTGGGATTGAGCGGCGGGGTGGATTCGAGCGTTGCAGCCGCCCTGCTGCACAAAGCCATTGGCGACCAACTTACCTGCATCTTCGTGAACAACGGCGTGCTGCGCGCGCGCGAGGCCGAAGTGGTGCGGGAGGTTTTCGGGCGCAACTTCAAGGTGAAGCTCCAATACGAAAACGCCGCGAAGCTGTTTTTGTCCCGGCTCAAGGGGGTCACCGAACCCGAGCGCAAACGCAAGATCGTTGGCCGGACGTTCATCGAGGTGTTCCAGGCCGCCACCAAACGCGCCGGCAAAGCCAAGTTCCTCGCGCAGGGCACGCTATATCCCGACGTGATTGAATCCGTGCCCATCGCGGGCAATCCCGCCGCGCTGATCAAGAGTCATCACAACGTGGGCGGACTGCCCAAGAAGATGAAGTTCGCGCTCGTTGAACCGTTGAAGTGTTTGTTCAAGGACGAAGTGCGGCTGCTCGGTGAGGAATTGGGTTTGCCCAAGGAAATCGTCTGGCGACAGCCTTTCCCCGGTCCGGGGCTGGCGGTGCGGATTTTGGGCGAAGTCACGCCCCGGCGGTGTGAGATTCTGCGCAACGCCGACCGCATTGTCGTCGAGGAGATGAAAGCCAGCGGGCTTTACTACAAAATCTGGCAGAGCTTCGCCGTGTTGTTGCCAGTGCGCAGCGTGGGCGTGATGGGTGACGAACGCACCTACGATTACACCATCGCCGTGCGCGCGGTGGAATCGCAAGACGGCATGACCGCCGACTGGGTGAAACTGCCGTATGATCTCCTGGAGAAACTGGCCAGCCGCATCATCAACGAGGTGAAGGGCGTCAACCGCTGTGTGTTCGACATCACCAGCAAGCCGCCGGGGACGATTGAGTGGGAGTAGGGTTGCGAGAAGCCACGGCATGGAATAGCGTCTGTTCGTGAATTCGGGGCAACAGAAGGTAAGCTTGGCTTGGGTCATCGGGTTTCTCTGCGCGTTTTCGTCCGCAGCGCAGTTCGGTATTGCAGACCAGACTCCCGGCGATTCAGCCTTGGACCGTGCGCCCAAGGCGCTGCAACTGGTCGGACATGACCTCTTCGTGGCCGCGTGGGGATATGGCATCCAGATTCTCGATGTTTCCGACCCGGCCGCTCCGAAATGGAAGGGTGGCTGGAATCCCCGCCGCGCTCCCGTGGGCATCCAAGTCGTGGGCGACTACGCCTTTGTAGCCAATCAACTCGCCGGATTGAGCGTCTTGGATGTTGCAGATTCCGCGAATCCAGTCTGGCTCACGACCTTCGACACCCCGGGCAGCGCCGCAAGTGTGCATGTGGTGGGGAAGCATGCCTACGTGGCGGATGGGCCGGGTTCAGGCTTGTTGATCTTCGATGTTTCCAATCCGCGCCAGCCAACTTTGGTCGGAAAGTACGAGCCTCCGCATCATCATCCTTCGAGTGTTCAAGTGGTGGATCAAATTGCCTATTTGTCCTGTTATAGCTGGTTTGAGCGGGTGGACGTGTCGAATCCATCGAATCCGCAGCCCGTCGGCCGCTGCCGGGTCACGATGGCATTTCACAGCCACGTTGCGGGCAAGCTTGCCTACACCGGAGCACAGATTCTCGATGCCCGGGATCCGATGTTTTTGGCCAACTGGCCCGGTGGCGGAATCAGCGTCCATGTCGTGAACGGTTTTGCGTATGCCGCTTCGTACGGCGGCGGCTTGCGGGTGGCGGACGTCCGCGAACCGCTCGACGCGAGATTGGTCACGGTTTTTCTGCCAGAAAGTCCGCAGTACGATGTCGTGGTGGTGGGAAGCCGGGCGTATCTCATGGATACCGGCGCTTCGATCCGAATTCTCGACGTGAGCGATCCGCGGAATCCAACCCAAATCGGCGCCTTCCCATCCAGTCAATACGTCAGCAGCGTGCTGACTTTCAAGAGGCCGGAGCCTGCCACCGGCGTAAGGCCACCAGCCACCGAGGCAACGCAAGTCCCAGTCGCGGATACCACGGCAGCCATCACGAATGCGCCCCCTGAATTGAGCCACCCTCACACGTCAGCTCAGGGCGAGTTTTCCTTTGTACTGGCCGGGGTGCCGCACGCGACCTACGTGATTCAAGCCTCAACAGACCTGACCTCGTGGACGGCCATCACGACGAATGTATTGCCGGCCACTGGCGCGCTGCGAATCACCGACCTCCAGGCCGCCGAATTCGTGCAGCGTTACTACCGTGCGGTGAAGCAGCACTAAGGCCGGCCATCTGCGCGTAGCAGATTACTCGTGTCGGAGTGCCTTGGTGGGGGGAGTTGCGTACCCATGTCCGCCAGGAACTCGAGACAAGTTGAGTTTGAACTCCAACTACAGAACCGCGTCACAGAAGGGCAATGCTCACCCTGCTCTCCGCATCTCGAATTATCCCCCCAATCCGTATGTATTACGGACTTTTGATCAACTGGAAGAATTTTTGCGGATCAAGTGATACATCCCAATGACGGTTCGTGGCGTTTGGAATTAGTGTCCAGCTACCCGTGTTTAGGTTGGTGCTGAAATACAGGCCGTAACCTTCAAACTCCGTGGGCCAGCAAATGAGCGCTTGGCCTTCCGTGGCAATGCTCAGGAACGGCACCGTCGGATCCGGTGCGGCAACGGTTGTCAGGACCAGGTTCTTTGACGTGCGGGATACCTCCAGACGTTTGTCCTCACTCAGAAGCAACAAACCGTCGAAGCATGTGCAGTCGCCCGTGAGCGACGCGGCTTGTAAAACCGTGTGGCTCGTGCCCACGCCGGGTGAATGACCGTCGCTCAAACGCACGCCCAGCGTGCCGTTCAAATGGGCGGTCCCTGTGACGATGACCTGCGATTGGGTTACGCCGGGTTCGTTGCCGCCAATATCAAACTCGAGGACGCCGCCGATCAGTTGCGTGTAGTTGCCGGACAGGACCAGCACGGCATCAGGAGAACCGGGGCTGAGCACCGCCGCGCTGGTGATGGCGGGTGCTTCGATAATCCCTGATCCGGTGATTCTCCCGCCGGGCAACATCAGCGAAGTTTCCGAGAGAATTCGGCCGCCGGCCACCGCCAGCGTGCCGCCGGGATTGGTCAGACCGTCTGCAAAGGACACAGTGCCGGTTTCCGCGAGCACAGTGCCGCAATTGATAAAGGTCAGGCCGGTACGAATGGCGTTGGTCCCCGTGCCTCCGGATTTGCGGAAAAGGCCGTCGTTCATGAACTGTGGGCTGCCCGACGCGGTGAATGAGCCGTCTCCGACACAATCCACCAAGCCACCCTCCAGGTTGTGGAGCGTGCCGCTGAAGATTCCAAACCGGTTAATGAGAGTTCCCGCGTTGGTCAGACTGCCTGTCAGGGCAAGCGTCGAATGGCAGGTCAGCATCGCGTTGGAGGCAACGGTGAGAGCGGCGCCCGCTGTGATGATTAAGTTTACGGCGAATTGCGCCGAGCCGTGCAGAGTACCGTCGCCTTGAATCCAGACCGCGCTACCTCCGCCGCGAAGATTTTCTGAAGTGAACGCTCCCGCCACTGTTACCGTGTCAACCAGCGTGTTGGTGCCGGCGCCCAGGTAGCTGCTGCCATCCCCGAGCGTAATGCCGTTCAGCGAGATTGTCCCTGTCTGCGCGTCCACGACTCCATTGTTGATGAAGGTTGTCCCGCCGAGCGAGGATGTTCCCGAACCCGCCAACTTGCGAATGACCCCGTCATTGATCAGGACTCCCGCCGTGAGGCTCAGATTCGCCGGATGTGGCGGATGGTAAATCTCCAGCAGGGCTCCGGGCAAGATGTGCAAGACGCCCGGAGACGGCAGCGCCAATCCTCCGCCTGTCCACTGGATCGTTCCGGCGTTGGTGATGGCACCGCTCAACGTTCGGGAATTGCCGGCAAGCAACATGAGCGTTGCCTCGGGAGCTATGGTCAACACGGCGTTGCTGGACATCAAACCACTCGACCACCCCATGACGCCATGCAGCGTGCCGGTGCCGCGCAGTCCGGCTCCCAACACGTTCAGCAGCAGGTTCTCAGATGTAAAAGCACCGTTCATCGTGCCGGATGATTGAATGTGGTTCGTGCCCGCGCCCACGAAACGGCTGCCTTCGTTCCAAGTGAGGGTGGGGAGAGTGATGGTCCCGATTTGGGCGTCAATCGTCCCGTTGTTGGTGAATTCCGTGGCCGTGAAGGTTACCGTTGGCAGGCCACCGGATTTGCGCAGCGTGCCATCGTTGACCAACCGCGAACCCGTGTTGCCGCTGAAGCCGGGACCGGTAGCCGCGTCAAACAGGCCGGTTGGTAAATTGTACAACTTGCCACCACCTGAAAGTCCGCCGGCCCCGGACGAAAGGATGGTGCCGGCGTTCGAGATCGTGCCGAAAAGCGACTTGCCGCTGCCACCCGTCAAAGTGAGCACTCCGTTCGACGCAATGGTGATCGTCGTTGCGGCTGAAACGCTACCGCCTGACCACGTCAACATCCCTTCAAGGTTCAGGCCATTGTTCGCGGTCAAGCCGCCGGACAGGTTGAGATGGCCTTGCGGGCGAACGGTGGCCGCTCCATTTACATTCAGAGCACCCATGCCGGACGTGAGCGTTTGCACTCCACTGCTGCCGCCGAGCACCAACCCGGATAGCGTCGCAGGGCTGACGTTCACCATGACGGAGTAGGTTCCATCATTGGTGATGATTACGGTATCCGCCGCGCCGGGGACTGCATTCGGACTCCAGTTGGTCGCCGCACTCCAGAAACCGCCCGTGGTGTTGGTCCATTGAATCGTGGCGGCCGGTGCAATCAGGACGCTCATGATCAACCACATACTGGCGAGGCTCGCCCACGATGAAGGCGCAGCCGGTTTGAGAACAGCATGGTGCATCTCCCTTTATACGTAACGTCAACGTACGGCGCAAACCCCTTCTCGGAAGCGTTAAATGCTTCCAGCCCGCCATGGTGTGCCGACTTGCTGAAGCTGCCCGGCTCCGCAGTCCGGGAAATCTCAAATGGATCGCGGCCGTTAACTCAAGCTTGGCCGGCAACACCTGCTTTGGGAGCGCTGCTCACCGCAAGCTCCAATGACGAAGCGTTACTCGTGCCGCAACGCCTCGATGGGATCGAGTTGTGCGGCGGCTTTTGCGGGGTAAAGACCGAAGACGATGCCCACCGCGCCGGAGATGCCAAACGCCAGCAGCACGGACCAGAGCGTCACGATCGTTTTCATGTCCGTGAGTTGGGAAACGACAATGGGCGTGATGACGCCAAGGGCGACGCCAATCAATCCGCCCCCAACGGAAAGCACGACCGTTTCGACGAGGAATTGCAGTGTGATGTCGCGACGCTTGGCGCCCAAGGCGCGACGAACGCCGATCTCGCGTGTGCGCTCGGTCACGGTTGCGAGCATGATGTTCATGATGCCAATGCCGCCCACCAGCAGGGAGATGGCGGCGATGGACCCGAGCACGACGTTGAAGATGGCCTTGGTCCGCTCGGCCTGGCGAAGCAGTTGCAGCGGCACGACGATTTCGTAGTCGTTGCGGGCGTGAAACCGGCCGAGCAGGGTCTTGATCTGCGGATCCGCTGATTCCACGGCAGCGGTGTCGTTCATCTGCACGGTGAGTTGGTGTAACTCGACCTTTTCCGCCTCGAAACCGCTGGCGGAGCGCCGGATGAGGACCTCACCGAAGCGCGTGCGGGAAACGCTCAAGGGAACGTACACGTTGTTGTCGAGTGGTTCGCCCTCCATCGTGCCCTGTTGCGTGCGATGTTCGGGCAGGTTCTGTTCGCGCACGAGGCCGACCACGCGGTAGTAGAACGAGTCCACCTTCACGGAGTGGTCCAGCGGGTCCTGGTAGGGAAAGAGCCGTTGTGCCAGACCCACGGTCAACACACAGACGTTGTCCATGTTGCGCTCGTCCGTCTCCGTGAGAAAACGTCCGCGCACCACTTCCAAACCCACAATCTCCGGATAGAACGGCAGCGTGCCCAGCACCTGACAGGCGACGCTGTTGGGGCCGAACAACACACTCTCCCGAATGATCCGCACCGGCAACACCCGCCGCACGCCGGGAATGGTGGATTGGATGCGCGCCCCGTCCTGGTAAGTCAGCCCATAATCAATCGTCCCCCCGCGCCCCAGCCCCGCCAGCTTCTCGTCCTCCGCCGGTTTGAGACTGCGGAGGATGATGTTCTCGCTGCCCAGCTTCTTGATTTCCTCCTGGGCGGCGTAGGAGGCGCCTTCGCCGATGGCAAGCATGGCAATGACGGAACAAACGCCAAAGATGATTCCGAGCATGGTGAGAATGGAGCGCAGCTTGTGCAGCATCAGGCTCTTTATGCCCAACCGGACGGTGATAAGGAACTGGAAGCTCAATGGATTCATGCGTGGGTCACCGGCTCGCCGTTGGTGCGCGCGACCGGGCGGTTGAGGACTTCGCGCTCGATCATGCCGTCTTTCATGTGCAGCACGCGATGGGCGCGCTCGGCCACTTTGTTGTCGTGCGTCACGAGCACGATGGTTTTGCCCGAAGCGTTCAAGCGGTCAATCATATCCAGCACCTCCGCGCCAGTGCGCGAATCAAGGTTGCCCGTGGGTTCGTCCGCCAGAATGAGCAAAGGGTCATTCACGAGCGAACGGGCGATGGCTACGCGCTGTTGCTGGCCACCGGAGAGCTGGCTGGGCCGGTGATGCAGCCGGTCGCCCAGCCCGACCAGTTCGGCGAGTTTGATGCTATGATCCTGATAGGCGCGCACGTCCTTGCCCTGGTATATCAACGGCACCTGGATGTTCTCAATCACCGTCAACTGCGCGATGAGGTTGTAGGACTGGAAAATGAAACCAATCTTGCGCCCGCGCGCCTCGGACAACTCGTCATCGGGCATGCGGGCAACGTCCGTGCCGCCGAGGAAATAGTTGCCCGCTGTCGGACGGTCGAGGCAACCGATGAGATTAAGCATGGTGGACTTGCCGGAGCCGGAAGGTCCCATGATGGCGACGTACGATCCGGCCTGAACAACCAGGTTCACTCCGCGCAAGGCACGCACCTCGGCCTCGCCGCCAAGGTCATAGCGCTTCTCAATGCCTTCAAATTGAATGATGGTTTCGGGTGGAGGCATGGCTGGTCCAATGAGCGGAGAGTTTGATGGCGAAGGTCAACTGTCCGGCGTTGGGCGTGGGGCTTCCGCCGGGGGCGCGTTGGTGCCGCGCCGCCGCTGACCGCCACCGAAGCGTTCCCGCATGGCGGCGCGTTCGGTTTCGTCCAATTGCCCGTCGCCGTTGGTGTCAAACTGCTTCAGCATTTCTTCGCGGTTGGGGATAATCCCGCCGCGTTCGCCTTCGGGGCGCCCGGCGCGGGGTGCATCGCCGGTTTGAGCGGAAGGGGCAACCCCGGGATTCGCCACGCGCTCGCCGCCAAGAACCTCAGTCCCGGTGTTGGCAGCACCGCGGGGAAACGCCGCGCCCGCACCTCCGCGCTCCCCGCCATTGCGCGGCGCGAGGGCTCGCGATACCTGATTACTATCCACAGTGGGCAACTCATCACCCTTGGCCATGAGCGCGCCGGCCAGGTCCTTATCCTGAGTGTCGAACGGCGGGGAAAGCAGAATGCGGTCGCCTTCACTCAGCCCCGACGTGATCTCGATGAACCGCTGATTGTACAGACCAACATTGACGGGGACGGGACGCGGCGGATTGCCGGCCAGGTAGGCCACTTGCTGTCCACTCAATGTCGTGACGGCTTGAATGGGCACGGTCAATACGCCCGAGAGATTGGTGATGACCACTTCGGCACGGGCGGAGACGCCAGGCTTCACATCGGGCAGGCGGTCGGTGATCCGCACCTCGGTGGCGTACACCTTGAGATTCGGATTGCCCCAGCGACTGGCGCTGTCCGGCAGCGGCGCCACGCGCGCCACAAAGCCGCGAAACCGCTGGTCAGGCATGGAATCCAGGACGACATAAGCCGGCAAGCCGGAGCGAATCTGGTTGATGTGCGACTCGTGAATCTTGACCTGAAGCTTCATTTCCGAAACGTCCGGCAGCTTGATGAGTTCCTGGCGATTGCGAACGACGGCGCCCTCTTCGATCATGGACTCGCTGCTGAAGCGCCCACCGCCACCGCCACCACCGCCGGTGGAATAAACCACCAATCCATCCTGCGGCGCATGAATCTTGGTGGCTTCCAGTTGTTTCTTGTCCCGATCCAGCTTGGCTTGGTTGAGTTCCAAGGTTTTGCGCTGGGTTTCCACGTCGGCGCTCGCCTGCGCCAGCTTTCGTTCCCCCTGAAGTCTGACCCGCTCATAGTCTTCCTGGGCTTCTTCGAGGGCGGATTCCAAGGTGCGTTTCCGTTTGGGCGCCTCGAAGTTTTCCAGCAACCACAAGGCGCGGTTGGCCTGTTCCAGCCGGAGCTCGGCCTGCGAGACGGCGAGCCGGTGGCTATCGAGGTTGGCCTTGGTTTCGTAGCCTTTCGCGTGAAGTTTCTCCGTCCATTCCAGGCGTTCCTTGTTGATTTGGAGGCTTTCCACGACGTTGGTGATTTCGATCTGGGCATTGCGCAGATTCTGTTTGGCTTCGCCGTCCAGGTATTTCTTCAAATCCGATTCGGCAAATTCGACCTTCAGCCGGGCGGCCGAAAGCTCGCTGTCCACGGTGCTTTTCTGGATCTCCAGTTGTTGCTGTGCCTGGATCAGCGAGAACTGCGCCTTCTCGACATTGATCTGCTGTTGATTGACGGAGTCCAACGAGGAGGATGAGTCGAGCTCCACCAGAAGGTCACCCTTCTTCACATAAGTGCCCTCGGGCACGATGTAGATGATGCGCGCGGTGCCCTCGACCTCATTGCGCACGACGACTTCGTTGACGGCCTCGATCGTGCCACCCTCGACGATTGAAATAAGGAAATCGCCGCGTTTGACCTCATAATAACTTACGGCTTTCCGGTCGGTGCCGGGCCGCAAAGCCAGGACAATCAGGAGCACCACTATCAGGCCGGCGGCGGCGGTGACCAGCGGACGCTGGCGCACGCGCTGGGCCAATCGTTGGAAGAATGAATTCGGATTCATGGTCAGTTCTCGAATAATTGATCGGGCGGAATGACGGGTTGGTCAAGTTCCGCGGAGGTTGAGGGGGCGGCAGAATCGGCGAGCGACAGGCCGGCTAGATGATCTTTCAGCCAGAACTGCGGCGAATCGGTGCGCAAGGCGCCGATGTTCAGCATCAGTTGGAGTCGCGCTTCCTGATGCTGAACGAGTGCTGCCGTTACCGCGATTTGGGCATTGATCTGGGCGTTCTGGGCTTCCACCAAATCACGGACCTCGGAGCGGCCCGCCGCCAGCAGCATGGTGGTGCTTTCCACGCGCCGGTTGGCCAGTGCCAGCGCGCTCTTCTGGTTCTCGTAGTTCAGCCGTCGCTGTTCCAGCGTCCGCAAACCCCGGTCAATGTCGTTCTTGAGGGCATCCAGCCGACTGGTGAACGTGCGCAGTTGCAGTTCAAAAGTGATCAAGGCATCACGGTAAGTGTTGGCGCGCGGCAAACGGTCCAAGGGAAGGTCGAGTTGCAGCCCTACACTGGTTGTAACTTTGTTGGCATCGAACCTTGTGTAATCTGTGGGTTGTTCGGAAGCCAGGGCGGCACCGCCGGTGAGCCGCAGGCCGGGCTTGAGTTGATCCACGGCCCTCCGCACGGCGCGCTGGCTGTCTTCATATTGATCAATGAAGTTGAGCATCTGCAACTGCCGTTGAACTGCGAAGCGGTAGCCCTCCAACGGGTCAAGCGGCACTGGCACGAGGCCGTTTTGCTCCACCTGTGTCAACGCCTCGTCCTCCAGTTCCAGTTGTTCGCTTAGTGGCAATCCCAGCCGGATTTTGAACTGGTCCATCGCATTGAAATACCCCGCCACGGCATCAACATAGTTATTCCGGGCCGTGAGTTCCGATTGCCGGGCCTGGTCCACGTCCGAACTCCGCTCCCGATCCTTCCGGGCTTCGAGCCGTTTGGTGGATTCCACCTGGCTCAGGTAGTTGGTGTAGCGATTGCGGATGTTGTCCTTTTGCTGGAGCAACCGGAAGTATTCGTTGGCGATGCCGAGCGCGAATTCATCCTGGAACAGGCTGAAGGTTCGGACGGCGTACACCATGTCGCGTTCTCGTTGAGTCAGGGTTTCCACGTCGGGATGGTTGCGGCCAAACTCCCGCAACAACGGCTGCACCAACGAGGCCGACACGGAGGAGAACGAGAGTTCCGGCTGGCCGGTATAATAAAGCATCACGCTGTTGAGCGCATTCACCGTCAGCCGGCCTCCCGTGCGGAACAATTGGCTGATTTGCAGGCCAGTTTCCGTCACGACTTCCGAGCTTTGATTCCCACTACTGTCGCGTCCCCAGCCCGCAGTGGTGACCGACGAGGGAGTGATTCGCCCTCCCACCGCGTAGCGCGCGTTGGAGAGGCGCAGGGCGGCCAGATAGAGGACCTCCTTCGCGCGCTGGTATTCCCGGCTGTTCTGCATGGCCAGTTCAATCGCCGCGTCCACCGTCAGCACATGCCGGTTGGAGCGGACGCGGTCCGCGATCAGTTCCTCCGGCAGAATTTCCGCCGGCTTGCGGTGGGAGTAGGCAGTGTCAATGGTAAGCGTGTTGGTGCGCCCCAGCACTTGGAACTCGGTTTGCTGGATGATCTGGTAATTCCGTTGGTCCGCCGAGCGCCGGTAACTGCCCGCCGTGCAACCGGACAGGAGCAGCGCACCTGCAGCGGCCCAGCAAAGCCACCATGCCGATGGAACTCGCGCGACTGTAGATTTAGCCAATAGCATCTTCAAAGTGACCACCCTCAGAAATCAGTAATCCCGATACAATCCGGCGACAAAGGTGAATTGACGCCGTCCAAGCCTGACTTCTTCAGCGAAACCGGTCAATAAGGGAATCAAAGCGAATCGTGTCTGCTCCATTCGAGTATAGGGAATCATGCATTCACTCTGTTTGGAAGCGAGTTTGCCGGCCCGCCTGCCTGATGAACGAAGCTCCATCGCATCTACGATGCGCGGCCGCTACTCCAGCGTAGGTCTTCTTACTCCCTCTTTGCGGCATCACGGTTCGCAGCCGAAGACCTTCAATCCCGACCCAACTTATCAATGCGAAGCAGGCGCGGAATCGAAACCCGGTAGGCTTTGGCAAGGCGGAAAATCTCCGCGCGTCCCGGCATATCGCCTGTACGCTCCCAAGTGGTGAGTGTCGTGCGCGGGATTCCGCTCAACTTGGCTGCTTCCGCCTGAGTCAGGTTTGCTTCTGTCCGGAGATAATGCAGCCAAGCTCCAAACGAATTGCGCCGTGCTTTCGGTTTTCGCCCCATGCGGAGCAAGGCTAATTTGCAGAATTGGGAAACCTTTCGTTTTGTCGAAAGTTCGACAATAATTCGATTTTGATGTTGCAGTTCGGCACATCACTTGAGTAGGATCAGGCACGGAAGCGAGATCGCGAATGCCAGCAAATCAGCAATCCGACACGACGCAGCCTGGTCGAAGGTCCGACTCGGAGTTGGTTTCCTTCTTCCCGGGATCAACAAACCGCCTGTCAAGACTGGCAGGCAAACCTTTTTCCCGCAGACAGTGAATTCCAGGCGATGAAAGAGTCTATGAAGACAACATTCAAGGCATGGCTACCCCTTGCCGCCTTTCTGACAGGTTGCAGTGCTGTTCTGATTCTCGCCTGGCGAGCGCACGCACAGGAACCCAAGCAAGTTGTCGAACCGCCCTTGGTCGGGACGTATTACTTGTTGTCATTTGAACTGGAAGGTAAGAAATCACCGCCCTACCCCTTTGATCCGTACGAAGGAACCTTGCCGGTTTATCAATTGAAGGTTTTCCCAAACAGCTACCTTGTGGCCGACAGCCCGGAGGATTATTTGAATCTCAGGTGGCGCAAGACCATGCAAACGTACTCCGCGGAAGACAGGGAGATCATCATGGATGGCGGCGGGCCGCCACCTCCACCCGGCGGGGGTGGAGGCGGAGGCGGTGGTTCGGGCGGCGACTGGCCGCCGCCAATGTATCTAGCCAGTACGAACCTCTGTTTGCTGCCGCCGGTCGGGACCAGGACGAACACCATTGTGCTTGCGATCACGAACGCCGCGCCGGGCGCAGCCTACGATCTTCTGAACACAACAAATCTGGCCCCGTTGAGCCTACCGGCGTTGAGCTTGACTAATTGGCTGTGGCTGGCTCGGGGTGAAGCGGGGCAGACGAATTTTGTGGTGACCTTCCTGCCCGAACCGGAGAGCTACTATCTGCTGGGCACCATGCTCGATTCGGATGGGGACGGGTTGACAGATGCGCTGGAGAACCTTGTGTTTCACACGAACCCGAACAATCCTGACACAGACGGCGACGGATTGCCGGATGGGTGGGAGTGGGAACATTTCGGGAATTTCGATCAAACGGCGAGCGGCGACTACGATTCAGACGGTGTCAGTAACGGCTTGGAATTCACGAACAGCACGGACCCAAACACAATTGATTTCACCGTCGTCGCGCCCAACCATTATGCCAACAGCAGCACTATGGCGTTCCAAATTGACTTGGCCGGCGGCGTGCCTTCCAGCCAGGCGGTGCTTGTGGACAGCACGAACTTTGCAGCAGCCGTGTGGACCGCCTACGACGCGAATCCTGTCGCCAACTTGGGTTACAGCGAGGGATGGCGTCAAGTGTGGGTCGGGCTACGGGGACGGTCGCCAACATCGCAACCGACATGGCAAACTGCCCGGGTGAAACTCGACCTCACCCCGCCGCACTTAGTCATCACCAATCCGGTGTCCTCCGTTGTAACGCGACCAGTTATACAATTGCAGGGTTTTTGCCCGGAGTCGTTGACCGGCCTGACGTACGACTTGACGAACGCGGCCGGCTTTACGACGAACCATGTAGCGTTCGTGGTCCGACGACAGTTCGACACCAACGGTTGGGAGTTCACCACGAACTACTTTCATTGTTTCGACGTTCGCCTGACCAATGGCGCAAATGCGCTCACCCTCCGCGCCACGGACTTGGCCGGCAACACTACTGTAACAAACTTGACCTTTACGGTGGATTATTCATCTAAGACGAATCCGCCTGTGGTCGTGCCGGGGTGGCCCCGCGAAGGGACGAGCGTGGGCAGCAGTAATTTTACTTGGCGGGGGTGGGTGGACGACCCCGCAGCACAGGTGGCGGCGCAGTGGGTGACGGACGGCGTGACCAACCGCGTGCCGGGTCGGGTAGGTCGCGAAGGCGATTTTTGGATAGAGAACGTGCCGCTGGCCGCCGGCTCCAACCTGCTGACATTGGTTGTGACCGACGCCGCAGGTAATGCCAGCACTACCAACGTCCATGTGCGGAGAAGCGAGGTGGAATTGACGGTCGCTGGAGTGGGCTGGGATTGGGCCGGTGGCAGGATCAGCACCTCCGGCTACACGGTTTGGGTGAACGGCGTAGCCACCGAACAATACGAAATTGGCGATGAAATCTACTGGCATGTGCCTTGGGATGCAGGTCTGCGGTTGACGTTGGACAGCACCACTATTCAAGCGCGCGCCATCCCGAACACGGACAATGGTGGTCAGGGTTCAGGCGGGGGATTGCCGGGGGAAATCGGCAGCGGCATTTTGGCGGCGGCGGACGCAGGCAATCCAACGTCGTCGGGCGCCACGGATATCGAGGCGGAGTTTGAGTTGACGGTCGGGCAGGTGTATATGAGTTCGTATCAAGCCGCCATCCGCAGCACGCTAGGGTGCGGGCCAGGGATCTTCCCTTACGAGTACTTCGCCGACTGGCAGGAGGCGCCAGGTGGCAGCGGCGCGTACTCTGAGCCCGGGGGCTGTGGCTGGGGCAACCACTGGGGGCCTGTGGACGACCGTTACACCTGGATGCCGGGAAGGCATCCATTCCCGTACTATGGAACGGTGATCTCACTCATCAACGGTACCACCAATCTTTGTGACGTGCCTGGTTCTGGTGCGCCCGGCGCAGGCTGGTGGGAATATAGCGACGTTGTTTATACCAGCCCTGATGGAAGCCGGGGGCTAGAATCCAGCGTCCAGACCGAAGCCATGATGGTAACGGGCGGGCGGCGGGGCGAGACGGGCTTAAAGCTATTTGACGTTACGGCCTCGGCGGGGGGAGTGCCGGAAAGGATCACCATCCATAGTATCGGCACGCTGGCGGCCAACGGGCATCGCTTTGCCCTGCTGCCCGCCCGCGCCGAAGTGCCTGTCACCCCCAAGGTAGAGGCGCTCAATCACTATTGGTTTTGGGTATACGGTGAAGAGCGTAAACCACGCATCTTCCTAAAGGACCCGCTGTTTGGCACCATTGAGCATGACATCACTGATACCAATTTTACCGTGTTTGTGGGCCAGAAGATCAATTTGAGTTGTTATTTTCCAGGTTCGTTACCGACTAATTTCCCAGCCGTCACGGAGTGGCAGTGGACGATTCCCGGCTACGCAATCTCAAATTACATAGCAAATGACACTATCGGTGTCGTCCATACCAATTTCCCTACAGCTCACTCGAATGTGGTCTATTATTGGGTGGATGGGGGAAGGATGGAAGTTGCGTGCAGGGTGAAGATCATGGGGCGAGAATTGAGCGCCAAGGCCACGCTAAATGTCTTAAGACCATCGGCCGATTGGTCGGCAGTGAAGAACGCCGACGTGGCGGTGGATTCGATATACCATGCACCTGCGCTGCATTTCGGATGGCTATACTCGGCTACCAATAAGGGCATGCTGTTCAAGTTTACGAACCCAGACTTGAAGGGCTATGGTGACTCATGGAATTATCAGTGGGCTCAAGTAGGAAGCACTTATGCGCGAGTGAACAATTACACTAACAATGTGGGGGCTGTGATAAGCAGCAGTGGTTTGGACACACATTTCCCCGGGAATACTTTTTCCAGTGCCCCGAGTACACACTCGGACGCTCCGGGTGAATGGACCACTGGACGGTTCAAAGTGCTGCGCGAAGATTTCTTCACAAATTACCTCTTCTTCAAGCCACTGGAATATGAATCAATCCCCATCCCGATTAAGAAACTGAGTTGGTCATGGTCAGGATTGGCGATCACAAATGACTTGGGACAATGGACGTTACTTTCTTCACCAACCAATGCGACTATTCATCTCAACAACGTTGAGACCATGGAATTCCCAATATGGACAAACAACATGCTGTCGCGCCAACCCGTACTCACCAACTGGTTTTGATGAGAAATGGACCATCCCGTTTGCGGCTCAATCGAGTCCTGGCTTTTGGTAGCTTGATGTTCGCCACGGCACTCCCCTCTGGACTCGTGCATTCCGCACCAGATAAGGCAAGGGGCTTGAGGCTTTCTGGGATAACGAACGAGGTTTTCGTCACAGAAGATGGTACCAGAAGCGGCTTTGTTCGTGCTGAACAATTGGAAGAGCTTTTGAAATTGCCCGAATCTCAGGCTGCGGCGATAGACACCAACGGCAATTGGGGGCCAGTTGCGGCAGGATTTCAGCTATCACTCCGGTTCACCAACGCCATTCATCAGGCAGGGGCACCCATCGTCGCGAGCGTCATTCTCCGGAACGTTTCTGAACAGGAACGCGATTATCCGGTCGTTAACGGTCTGGCGGACGACTTTAGCTTTTCGGTGATTTCCCCTGAGAAGAAGGAACTCACGGATCGGCGCGCAACAAAATATCCTCTGGGCGTGAAACAAGTCACGCTTCCGACGCGTACACAAAGAAAATTCGCCATTTTGCTACACGATCGATTCAATTTTGCACTTCCAGGAGAATACATCGTCACCGTTAAAACACATGTGATGCCCTTGGGCTTACTGGAGCGTGGCAAAGGCTTCACAGAATTGGTTTCTGGCTCAGTAAAATTAAACATTATTCCCACGAATGCAGTTCCCCCCAAGCGTGAAGAGCAGTAGAAACGTCCACCTGCATTCGACCTTTCAGCATCCTCTTTGGCGCGTACTGCTCTAGACGGACTCCGACTCCTGTCCGAGGTCGCCTTGGGCTGGCTCACGCCGTCCCGCGCCGCGCCAGCACCGCGGCTCCCGTGATGCCGGCGTTATCTCCAAGTTTGGAGGCCTTGATCTCGATGCCGGACATCGTGCCCGGCATGACGTGGTCCTTGGCGGTCTTCACGATGGTGGGCATCATCTCGTCCTGGAGCGCTTCGATGACGCCGCCACCCACCACCACCACCTCCGGGTTTAGGATGTTGATCAAGTTGGCGACTCCAACGCCGGCGAACTCCGCCGCCTCCTCGACCACCTTGGCCACGAACTTATCGCCGCGCCGGATCGCCTTCCGCAGATCGCCGCTGCGCATGTCTTTCAAATCCTTATCCAACATGTCCGTAAGCAGCGTCTCCTGGCCATCCTTCACGGCGGATTCGATCCGGCGAAAAATCGCCGTGCGACTCGCCAGGGCCTCCAGGCAGCCGCGATTGCCGCAGCCGCATTTGGGGCCATTGACCTCGATGACCATGTGCCCGATCTCGCCCGCGGTCAGATTATGGCCGCAATACAAATCGCCATTGATAATCAACCCGCCGCCGATGCCGGTGCCGATGAAAATGCCCACCAAGTACTTGGGCTTGGCTTTGAATTCCTGATCGAACACCCCGAGCGTACAGACGTTGCAGTCGTTGCCAAGATACACCGGCACGTCCAGCAACTTCTCCAAATCCTTCTTCAGCGGCACATCCTTCCAGCCCGGCAAATTCGGCGCGAAAATGACTTTCCCGGAATCCGTGTCCACGGCGCCCGGCGCGCCGACGCCGATACCGCGCACTTGCGAGAGACTGAGATCGCACTCGTCCACGGCCTCCTTCACGCCGCGCGCAATGCGTTCAATCACCGCATCCACGCCGCGGTTGGCCTTGGTGCTGAGTTTGGACGTGCCTTTGAGTTCGAACTTGGAATCAAAGACGCCGGTGAGGATTTTCGTTCCCCCCAGGTCCACCCCTAGAAAGTGCTCTTTTTGATTATCCGGCATACGTCAGTCATTTGAGTTGATGGCCGGTGAGCACCACCGCGATCTTTTTGCGCAGCTCGGCGTTGATCTCCTCCACCGCGCGGTAGCCATCAATGATGTGGAAGCCGTAAGTGCTTTGCAGCCGCCGGAACTGTTGCGCCATCAGCGCCTGGTACCGCAGGAAACTGTCGAAGATGTCGCGTTCCAATCCCAGGTCCATGCCGCTTTCCCAGTAGTCGAGCGAAGAATACTTGGCAAAGGCACGCTGGACGAGTTCCTCGGGCGCGACGTTCAGATAGAAAACCGCATCGGGGACGAGCGCCATGCCGTAGAGATTCTTCAGCCATTGCTCATCCATGCCGCGCACCAGATCGCGCGCCATCAGCGTGTAAATGTAGCGGTCGGCGAGCACCATCTGGCCCGCGCGCAGCGCCGGCAGGATGATGTTCTCGAGTTGATCGGCGAAGTCAGTCGCGTAAAACAGGCTGAGCGTGGTGTGGCTGAGAATGTTGCCCTGCTGCGCCCGATTCAACTCCTCGCTCACGAGGGTGGACCGTTTAAGCCCCACCTGGATGGTCGAATGACCGCTGCCTTCCAGCCACTCGACGAGCCACCGGATTTGGGTGGAACGGCCCGAACCGTCCGCGCCCTCCACCACGATGAGTTTGCCCGCCAGCTTGTCCACGTCCACGCCCGGAATGCCGTGACCGTAAAAGCGGCGCGGCGTTCTGGGCGGAACAATGATCCGGGCGACTTCGCGGGGACTTTTTTTGCGGGAAGTGGCGGGCATGAAGTTCAAGCCTTGGGATGAAGGTTCGTCGGTCTGGCGTGATCGGCTGACTTCCACGCGAACGATGGCAGGTCCAGTCTCCCCGCGACGAGGGAGCGCACCACGCTTTGCTGCGCTTCGATAGTCTGATTGGCATCAACGATCAAAAAATTGAACTCGCCACTCATCGCCAGGTATTGCTCAAGGATGCGGCCCTGAAAGATACGAAAACTCTCGTACGGGTCAGACGTAAGACGCAGGTCCATCCCCGCTTCGAAGTACTTCAACTGCGGGCGGCCGTCCAGAATGCGGCTCAACGACACCTCCAGGTCGGCCTTGAAAAAGAATGTCAGGTCCGGCAACGCCGCGAAGCTGTAAATATCCCGTACCCACTGCGGCGGGCAGCCGCGGGTGATGTCGCGGCCGAAAGCCGTGAAGATGTAGCGGTCGCACAAGACCAGATAGCCCGCGCGCAACAACGGCACGAGATGGCGTTCGTAACGATCCGCAAAATCCGTGGCGTGGATGAGGCTGAACGTGGTGGGCGTGAGCAGTTCCTGCTTCTTGCCCTTGCTGGTCGCGCTCTTGACCAGTTCGGAGGAATTCCATTCGCTGAAAAACACTTTCAGCCCCTGCACCTCCAGCCAGCGTTTGAGGAGATAAATCTGGGTGGACTTGCCCGAACCATCGAGACCTTCGACCGCGATCAGCCGGCCGGGATACTTCAGTTCAGCAAAGGTCTTCATCATTCGATGACACATTAAGCCGCGACCGGGCGATGACAACCATTTTCCCACGGAGCCAACGCGCCGGGCCGCACGACCAGCGGAAGATTAAGAACGGCGGCCTTCGTCTTCGTGCGGACGCTGACTGCGGGGCCGCTGCAATTGCCGCAACGCGCGGCGGAGAGAATCGAGTTCCTGCTCGTCGGCCAGCTTTTGCCGTTCGGCGAGTTCCACCAGTTCCAATGCCTCCTCCATCTGGTCCAGTGCCTTTCGGAGCGCCTCCACCACTTGACTCACTTCGTCAAGCGCCTGGCTGATGGCCGAAGTCTGTGATTCAGGTTCCGGCGGTTTGGGAACCGCCGGCAGCGGAGGGGCGACCACACGAGGCACGGCTTGCGCTGCGGCCTCTTCGGCCAATGGTGTCGGCGCGGCTGCCTCCAGCGGCGCAACCGCTGCGGGCGCGGGCGCGGGCGCGGGCGCGGGCGCGGGCGCGGGTGCTGGCGCCGGGCGCCGTCCGCGCCCACCGCGTCGGCCTCGATGACGGCGGGAGTCGCCACCGGCGGACTTTGGTTTTGCCGTTGGCGCGGGCTCGTTTCTTTCTGATTCGCTGGCGGACATTGCGGTGCTAGCATGGTTGAGGGATATGTGAATGAAAAGGCAATTTGTGAACGGCCCGGCGCGCGGGCGGGACGAATTGGTTGGACGCGACTGCCGGGGTTGCCCAACATCTGGCAACATCATGAATGTCATGTCACGCCGCCGTCTTCTGAGCAATGCCACCGCGCTTACCGTGGGTTTGGCGCTGCTCGGAACATCTTCTCATTCCACCGCCCAAACGGATGACAATCCGCCGCCCGCGCCGCGGCGACCGAACATCATTCTCGTTCTCGCCGATGATCTTGGCTACGGCGATTTGGGCTGCTATGGGCAGGCGAAAATCAAGACGCCCAACATTGACAAGCTGGCGGAGGAGGGCATTCGGTTTACCAGTTTCTACGCGGGCAGCACCGTCTGCGCGCCGTCGCGCGCGGCATTGATGCTCGGCCGGCACACCGGCCATTTGAACATCCGCGGCAACGGCAAGGGACTGGCGCTGCAACCGGAGGAGGTGACCGTGGCGCAAGTCTTGAAGGCCGCGGGTTACCGCACCGGCCTCATTGGCAAGTGGGGGCTGGGGGATGAAGGTTCGAGCGGCGTCCCCAACCTACAGGGCTTCGATGAATTTCTCGGCTACCTGAACCATACCCATGCCCACGATTACTACACCGACCATCTGTGGCGATATGCACCGCTGGTGAATACCAATTTCGACGGCCAGATTCCGTTGATCAAAAACGTCGGCGGGCGCCGGGGTGAATACACACACGATCTGTTTACCATGGCCGCGCTGAATTTTGTCCAGATCAACAAACCCGACCGGTTCAACCGCTTTCGTCCGTTCTTTCTGTTTCTCGCCTACACGATACCGCATGCCAACAACGAGTATGGCCGCGCCACCGGCAATGGCATGCAGGTGCCCACTGATGAACCCTATTCTACTCAATCCTGGCCGGCACCGGAGAAAAACAAGGCAGCCATGATCACGCGCATGGACACGGATGTTGGCCGCTTGGTGGAAAAGCTCAAGGAACTCAAGATTGACGACAACACCATCATCTTCTTCACCAGCGACAACGGACCGCACAGGGAGGGCGGAGTGGACCCCAAATTCTTCAACAGTGCGGGCGGATTGCGCGGGATCAAACGCGACCTCTACGAGGGCGGCATCCGCGTGCCCATGATCGTGCGCTGGCCGGCGCGCATCAAACCGGGGCAGGTGAGTGATTTCGTCTGGACGCTCTGGGATTTCCTGCCCACCGCCGCCGAAGTCGCCCGCACGAAACCATCGGAGCCGCTGGATGGCATTTCAGTGTTGCCGTTGCTGACCGGCCGGGAGCAGACCAATCATCATGAATTCCTTTATTGGGAGTTTCACGAACGCGGCTTCCAGCAAGCTGTTCGTATGGGCGATTGGAAAGCGGTGCGGCCACAAGCGGGTGAGCCGTTGGAACTCTACCATCTGCAAGCCGACCGCACGGAAAAGGAGAATGTCGCGGAGGAGCATCCCGAGGTCGTGGCGAAGATCGAAAAGTACCTGGCGTCCGCGCGCGTCGAGTCCGGGCGCTGGCCCATCAAACCGCCCCCCGAACCGGTCGCCGGGGAGAAAAAGCCATAGCGTCCAATGCGGTCAAGATTCGCGATACGTGATCCGCGCCTTGCCCAAATCGTAGGGCGACATCTCCACTTTGACGCGGTCGCCGACGCTGATACGAATGAAATGCTTGCGCATCTTGCCGGAGATGTGAGCCAGCACTTCGTGCCCGTTGGGCAACGCCACCCGGAACATTGTCCCCGGTAACACTTGCGTCACCGCACCGCTCAACTCAATTGGTTCTTCTTTCGCCATCGGATCGCCATCTGATGCGGGCGAACTCTAATCGTCAGCGGCAGGAAAAATCAATGGCTTTCGCGCCGGTATTTCAGGACGCCCTGAAACCCACTCGGCTGGCAGACCCGCCACTGTATTTCCCAACGGGCGGCAAACCCACGGGCGGACAAGCAGCCACGGAGAAAAACGCTGTGGACTTCGGCAATGAAGTCGCTAAAGTCGCCCGCACCAGTTTATGAAGAGCAACATGATCCATTCCGTGCTGACGGGCGTGCTGGCGGTGAGCCTGCTGCTCTCCGTGGTGTTTTGCCTGCGTGCGATCAATTCCACGCGGGAGACTCGCCGGCTCGCCTTGCAGGGACGCCAGGTGCAGTTTGAGCAGGCCAAGTTTCAGAATTTTGCCAACGAGTGCCTGGAGTACAGCAAAACCAACGCGGCCATCCTGCCGATTCTTGAATCCGTCGGCCTCAAGCTCGCCCCCAAATAATTGTATGAACGATCTCCAGCCGCAATCCTCCTCTTCCGTTGATTCGCCGGAAACCAGCCGACTCTACGCAACCTTGCAGGGGCGTCTGACCACGCTGCTCCTGGCCATGGTGGTCTTGAGCGGTACGGTGACCGTCTATCTCTACCAGCAGCAACGCTACGCCGTGCAGGACCGCGATGTCACCAAGCAAGCCGTAACGCAACTGCTCCAGGGTTTTCAGCAACAGCAGAAACCCATCATGGAAAATTTTCTTGGAAAACTGCAGGAATACGGCAAGACGCATCCCAACTTTGTCCCCCTGTTGACCAAGTACGGCTACACCGGGCAGACCGCGACCGTGACTGCGCCCACTCCGGCCTCGGGATTGCCTCAACCCGCCCCGTTGGCCCCACCCAAGCAATAATAGCATTTGTCGCCGATTCGCAAGAGCTGCGGCAAAGCGCCTAACCCCCATTGCCACGGGGCTGTTACGTCAGCACCTGAGCCAAGGAGTGTGAAGTTCGCCGCTCAGTTTTCGCAACATCTGCTCGCCGCCCCCGGCCGGTTGCGGTAGCCTGCCGAACCGATGAAGATCTTGTCCTCATGCCTGGCCCTGCTGCTGTTGGCCTTGCCGCTGGCGACTTTCGGCACCGCATCGCGCCCGCCGAACATTGTGATCATTTTCACCGACGACCAGGGCTATGCCGACGTGGGCGTGTTCGGCGCCAAAGGTTTCAAGACGCCAAACCTTGACCGGCTGGCGCAACAAGGGCGCAAGTTTACCAATTTCCACGTGGCGCAACCGGTGTGTTCGGCGTCGCGCGCCGCGCTGTTGACCGGGTGTTATCCAAATCGCATCGGCATCCACGGTGCGCTGGGACCGGCCGCGCGGTATGGGCTTCACGAGGATGAGGTAACGCTGGCCGAATTGCTCAAACAAAAGGGCTACGCCACGGGCATGGCCGGCAAATGGCATCTGGGCCATCACCCGCAATTCCTTCCGCTGCGCCATGGCTTCGATGAGTACTTTGGCCTGCCCTACTCCAACGACATGTGGCCGTATCATCCCGAAGCCAAGCCCGGCACCTTCCCGCCGTTGCCATTGATCGAAGGCGACCAGATCATTGACGCGGAAGTCACGCCGGAGGATCAGACACAACTGACCACCCGCTACACCGAGCGTGCGGTGCAGTTCATCGAACGCCACAAGGAGCGGCCGTTTTTCTTTTACCTCGCGCACTCGATGCCGCACGTGCCGCTGTTCGTGAGCGACAAGTTCCGGGGCAAATCCAAGCAAGGACTTTACGGCGACGTGATCATGGAGATTGATTGGAGCGTCGGCGAAGTAATGAAGGCACTCAAGCGGCACAAGCTCGAAGCCAACACGCTCGTCATTTTCACGAGCGACAACGGACCGTGGCTCAGTTACGGCAACCACGCCGGTTCCGCCGGCCCGCTACGGGAAGGCAAGGGCACCTCCTGGGAAGGCGGCACGCGCGTGCCCTGCATTATGCGTTGGCCCGGGAATATTCCGGCCGGGACGACAAGCGATGCCATGCTGATGACGATTGATTTGCTGCCCACCATTGCGGCACTTGCGGGGGCGGAACTGCCACCCCGGCCCATTGATGGCCGGGCGGTGTGGCCCTTGATCACCGGCGCAAAGGACGCGAAAAATCCACACGAGGCTTACTGGTTCTACTACCACGTCAACCAGCTTCAATCCGTGGTCAGCGGCGACGGCCGTTGGAAATTGGTGTTGCCCCACCAATACCGCACGCTGGCGGGCTGGCCCGGCGGCACGAACGGCATCCCGACCAAGTACGAACCAGCGACCATCGCGACACCCGAGTTATATGACTTGCTGAGTGACGTTGGTGAAACCCGGAATGTCGTGGAGACGCGCCCCGAGATTGTTGGGCAGTTGATGGTTCAAGTCGAAAAAGCCCGCCTGGAACTGGGCGATTCTCTGACGCGGCGCGAGGGGCTTGGAACCCGCGAACCCGGCAGGTTGCCTGAACCCAATCGGTGGTAACAACCCGTTCTCTTGGATTACGAATGAATAATCCCGCCGCCTGAGTTCTTTGAACTGTTTGCTCCCGAGCTTGCATCGAAGCTCGCATCAAAGAGGCTTGCCGCAAAAGCTGATCGCGGCATAATCCATTGCCGTGGGCGTGTTCCGGGTTGATCGCGTGCGTCTGTAGCTCAGTTGGATAGAGCATCTGCCTTCTAAGCAGAGGGTCGTGGGTTCGAGTCCCGCCAGACGCGCCACCTTTCATGAGTTGCTCGCTCTCCCCTTGAGCTTGGCGGTTGAGACCACTTCACCAGGCCGGGAGACTCTCCTGCTCTTGCCGCCATGATCAGCTTGATCACTTGCGCACGCTTCTGGTCCCCGGGAATTCTGCCTTCGGATTTCGAGTCAACCGCTGGTCGCGACTCCTCGCGGCGGGATGTGATGAAAATCTGGCTGGCACGATCAAGAATGAATTGACCGGGACGAGGAGCTATGGCTTATCTATGCCAGTGACTCGACTTGGGAAAAGGATGTGTGTGTCAGGCAGAATTCAAAACCCTGCCCACGGGGGAGGCGGCGTCATGCAGCGAGTCGAGTCCCCGGCCCAGTTTCCGACCAGTGATGGAGCTTTCTCCGCGGAGTTCAACCCAGGCAAGGCCCGATGAAAACACTGCTGGTCTTGGCACCACACCCGGAACTCGCAGAGACCCTCAGCACCGGGTTGAACCCCGAACAATACCGGGTCATTCATCGAGTCGGGTTGGAGGAGGCCGAACCCCTGCTGGCCCATGGCCTGGCCGGCGCCTGCATAGTGGACGTCGAATTGACCGGCGTTCAGGGCGTCTGGATGCTGGAAAAGCTCCATCGTCGTGCTCCCAAATGCCCAATCCTCGTTTACACCACGGCCAGGCAGTCGGAATGGGAGGAGGAAGCGTACCTGCACGGGGTCGCGCATGTGCTGACCAAACCCGTGCGCCTCCGCACGTTGAACGCCGTGTTGGACCGTGTGTTGGCAGACAGTCCTGCCCGTCCCGCTTCGGTACCGCCCCCGCCTGCGACTGAACCCACCCGCTCGATGGCCGGTGGCCCGAGCGGTTTCACCAACGCATCCCAGACGCTGGCTGTGCTCCGGGATTTTTCCTCCATTCTCACCCACTCCCTGAACGCGGAGGGCCTGCTCAAGCAATTCCTGCTACTGCTCCGGGAAATCCTGAGCATCAACCGCGCGGCGATCTTTTTGCGCCAGCCCTACAGCGGCATTGACCTCCCCCCGGAAGAAACCCGCCGCCTGCGCGCGGCCTGCGCCATCGGCCTGTCCGGCGGCTTGTTGGAGCACTTCGAGCTGTCGTTCGAGGCGGGCATTGGCGGACAGCTTATGCGTCTGGGTCGCATCGTGCGCCGCATGGGTGAGGAGGCGCGCGGCGACATCGAAGCGCAAAAGGAATTCGAGTTGCTGGGCGCGCAAGTGGCCGTGCCGATACTGGACCGCGAAACGCTGCTGGGCGTGGCGGTGTTCGACGGGCGGGTCACGGGCGAACCGCTGGTGAACGCGGAACTGGAACTGATCTTCCACCTGCTCGAACAGGTGGGTCTGGCCGTCCGCAACATCTGGCTGCACGACCAGTTGGCGGGCAATCACGAAATGATGGCGGGCGTGCTGCGCGAACTCAGCAGCGCGTGCGTGGTCGTCAGTCGCGATCTCAGAGTCCTCCACGCCAACAAAATGGCGCGCAAATATTTTAGTCCGCGGGCGCGCACCGGGGGCGAAATGGAATTCACCGATCTGCCGCAACTGCTGGCCAGCAAAGTTTATCAGGTGTTGCGCACCGGCGCAGCGGTAACCACCTTCAAGTATGAGCCGGAGGAATCACCCGGCACCGTTTACAACGTTTCCGTGGTCCCGTTCCAACGTCAGGATGCCAGCCTGCCCATCTCCGCACTGCTGGTGGTGGAGGACCTGACCCAGAGCGATCAACTCCACCGACTGGAACTCGAAGCCGCCAACCTGCGCCTGGTCAAAACCATGGCCGACCGTCTGGCGCACGAGGTGGGCAACGCCATGGTGCCCTTGTCCACGCACCAACAGTTGCTCAGTGAGAAATACCGCGATCCCGAATTCCGCGCCTCGCTGGATGCCGCGTTGGCGGACGGCGTCAAGCGCGTGACCCGCCTGATCAATCAGATGCGTTTCCTGGCGCGTGACGCGCTGGCGGCGCAGGAGGCCTTCCCGCTTTCACCGTTGATCGAAGAAGCCTATCAGGAGGCGCGCAAACATCAGCCCGTAAAATCCGCGCAACTCAAATACGAAAATGGCGGCAAACCTCTGTTCGTCACCGGGGACCGCGCGGCCTTGAAGCACGCCCTCACGGAGGTCATGATCAATGCGCTCCAGGCGAATCCCACCGACCCGAAAGTCGGCGTCCGCCTGCAGGCCGACACCGCGAGCGACGAACCGGCGGGCCTGCGCATCGAGGTGCAGGACAACGGCGCCGGTTTTAGCGCAGAAGCGTTGCAGAAGGCCTCCTCGCCGTTTTACACCACGCGCAACGTCGGTTTGGGGTTGGGGCTGGCGGTGAGCCGCAAGATCATTGAGACGCACCATGGGAAGCTGGAGATCGTTCCGGCCCGAACTGGACACATGGGGCTGGTCCGGATATGTCTGCCCATGGAGGCGGCTGGCGCCGCGAATGGGTGAAGGGTGCGGAGTCAGATTGGAGGATGCTAGTACCGTGACCAACAAATTCCGACCCAAGGTAGGGCGCGTCACTCTGTGCGCGCCGCAGCCGGCAAATCGCTTTCCCAAAGGCGCGCACGGAGTGACGCGCCCTACCCGCGCCCCGCAGGAGGTATCGAAACTTCTTTGTCGCAGTACTAGTTGAGTCATCCCTGCGTTTAGGGGCTTGTGAACGTCCTGATGTCCACTACAGTTCCGAATTGAATCGTAAGTTGGAAGTATCGAACCGTGACCGTTCAGTCGGTCCAAGCAAGTACCGCAATGTCTGCTACTACTATCACGGAAATCGGAGCGGTTGTCCCGGAACAATCGCGGCCGGCCAAACGCAAAGGCACGCTGCTCATCGTGGACGACGAGGAAGGTCCGCGAATGTCCCTCAAGGTCGTTTTCAAGGATGAATACGATCTGCTGCTGGCGGGGGACGGCGCCACGGCCATCGAACTCGCCCAGAAACACCGCATTGACGTCGCCTTGCTGGACATCCGCATGTCGGGCATGTCCGGCATTGAAGTGCTCGAACGCCTCAAATTCGTGGATCCGTCCATCGAGGTGGTTATGATGACGGCGTTTGAAACGACCGACACGATGCGCCGGGCGTTGCAGTTGCGCGCCAGCGATTACATCAACAAACCCTTTGACCTCGTGACCATGCGCGCCGCCGTGGCCAATGCCATGCAACGGCGCACGCTCGACAGCGAAATCCACAACAACGCCGAGAAACTCGAACAACTGGTCGCGGAACTCCAGCACCAGAAGATTGAGCAGCAGATGGCCCAGACGCGCGGTGACATTTACGCCAGCATCATCCACGACATCAACGGCCCGCTGACGGTGATTTCGGGCTTCCTCCAATTGATGAACCAGCGCATCGGTGACAAGACGCAGTTGGGGGAGAACGAGGTGGATTTCGTCAAAGACCGCCTCAAAGTGCTCACGCGCCAGGTCACGAACTGCATTGAAATCTCACGCCGTTACCTCAGTTTCCTGCGGCGACGACCCGAGGACGCCCCTCGCGTGGGCGTCAACCAGTTGCTGGCGGACCTGAACCACCTTTTGCGGGTCCACCCCGCGCTGCGGGACAATGAGTTTCACGTTCGACCACTGGCCGAGGATTGCGGCGTGCGGATCAACGGCACTGATGCCATCCAGGTTTTGCGCAACCTGGCGGTCAATGCCCTGCAATGTTGCGCGCAGCCTCACCGGGTGGAGATTGAGGGCGAACTGCTGCGCCAGGAGTTGAATCTGGCGGAGTTCAAGGATGGACCGGAAACTCGCCTGCTCAACGTCGAGAATTTTCAAAACGCACCGCCGCTGATCCGGCTTTCCGTGCGCGACAACGGCCCCGGCATTCCCGCCGAAATCCTGCCGCGCGTCTTCCAGCCTTACTTCACCACCAAGGACACCCAAAGCGGCACCGGCTTGGGATTGAACATCGTGCAACGGTTGGTCAAAGAGGCCGGTGGCGTGCTTCACGTGCAAACCCGCACAGGTGAGGGCACCGTCTTCACGATCTACCTCCCGGGAACCCCGCTGGCAAACCAGAGTTGACGCGCAACGCGATGTGATCTGAAGGCGCGAATCTTCGCTTGGAAAATTCTTCCATGAACCGCCTGACGGTAACGCCGACTTTCCAGTCGGCGAGCGCCGGTTGGAAAACCGGCGTTACGGCCCTTCGGTTCAGGGCTTCGATGCGTGGTTTCTGAATCGTGGAACCTCCCCTTTGACAGCCGCCGACGTGAGGCGGCGGAGAACGATTTGCATCAGGTGATTCCGCCTCCTTACGTCGGCGGCTACGGTTCAGGGAGCCACTGCGCGAACTTGGATTGGGAGAGTCCTCTTCCGGCGGTGACAAAACTCTGTTTGCTGGGTCGCCCCACCGATCCTCGACGTTCGGGCAGGTTCCTCCTATGGTGGAAACCGCGAGACATGAGTGACGTTGAATCCTCGACCAGCGCCGCGGTGGCTTCGGCTCCCGGCACGCCGCCGGACCCGTATGCGGTGCTGCGCAACCGGGACTTCGCGCTTTACCTGACGGGCCGGCTCATCGCGGCTTTCGGCCAGCAGATGCTGACGGTGGCCGTGCTCTGGGAATTGTATGAGCGCACGCACTCCCCGTTGCACCTGGGATTCGTGGGGCTGACGCAAATGATCCCCATGATCCTCGGCATGCTGCCTGCCGGACACGTGGCGGATAATTTCGAACGCAAACGGGTCATCCTGGCCATGATCTCGATAATCGCGCTGGCCAGTCTGGGGCTGACGTTGGTTTCCGCCCTCCATGCCCCGGTGATCTGGATTTACGTGTGTTTGCTGGTTTCGGGGATCGGGCGCACATTCTTGTGGCCAGCCAGCGCGGCGTTTCTGCCGCATCTCGTGCCGCGGGCATTGTTCTCGCGCGCGGTAACGTGGAACACCAGCACCTTTCAACTTTCCTCCGTGGTGGGACCGATGGCGGGTGGGGCGCTCATCGCCTTGACGCACAGCGCTGCCACGGTGTATGCGCTGAACACCGCCGCGGCGCTGATGTGTCTGGCGCTCGTGTGCGGCATCCGCCAGCGGCATCGGCCCGCCATTCAGGAAAAAATGACCCTGCCCGGCCTGTTCGCGGGCTTCAAGTTTGTGCTGCATCACCGCATCATTTTGGGGACGATCACGCTGGACATGTTCGCCGTGCTGTTGGGCGGAGCCACGGTGCTGCTGCCGGTGTACGCCAAGGAGATTCTGCGCGTCGGGCCCGGAGGATTGGGACTCTTGCAGTCAGCCATGCCGACGGGCGCGATTCTGTGCGGGCTGATCCTTGCGCATCGTCCGCCGATGGAGAAGGCGGGACGGGCATTGATATGGGCGGTGGCAGTGTTTGGCGTGGCCATTATTGGATTTGGCGTGTCGCGCTGGTTCTGGCTCTCGTTCGCGGCGCTGTTTGTCTGTGGCGCGGTGGACAACGTGAGCGTGATTGTGCGGCACACGCTGGTGCAATTGCTCACGCCGGACGAGAAGCGCGGGCGCGTGTCCGCCGTCAACAGCCTCTTTATCGGCACGTCAAACGAGTTGGGGGGATTCCGAGCCGGCGGTGTCGCCCATTTGTTTGGCACGGCAACGGGTAACTCCATCGCCACCGGCGCCCTGATCTCGGTGGTGTCCGGCGGCGTGGGCACCATCCTGGTCGTAATCGCCGTGGCGTTGATCTGGCCGGAGATTCGGCGCTATGGCCGGTTGGACTCGTGAACAAACCCCATGCCCTTCGATCGTGACCAACTGAAATTCAATCTCGCGGCGCTGGCCGAACGAGGCGTGTTTCTCGGCACGTCGTCCTGGAAATATCCGGGCTGGTTCGGTCAGCTCTACGAGCGGGATCGCTACATCTGGCGGGGCAAATTCTCGAACGCGCGCTTCGAGCGCCATTGCCTCGCGGAATACAGCCAGGTCTTCAAAACGGTGTCCGTGGATGCCGCGTACTACCAGTTCCCCACCGTGCGCTGGCTGGAGGCCATGGTTTCGCAAGTGCCGGACGATTTTCAGTTCACCCTCAAAGTCACGGACGCGATCACGCTGAAGAGATTCCCGAACCTGCCGCGCTTTGGCCAGCGCGCGGGCAAACCCAATGAGCATTTCTTGAACGCGGACCTGTTCGGGTCCGCATTTCTCGTTGCGTGTGAGCCGTTCCGCGCAAACATCGGAGTGTTGATGTTTGAGTTCTCGCAATTTCATACTGGTGATTTCGCGCGCGGTCGGGAGTTTATCGCGGCGCTGGATGAATTTCTGGCGAAGCTGCCGCGCGGCTGGCGCTACGGCGTGGAACTTCGCAATCGGAATTTCCTTCAACCGGAATACTTCACCGTTCTGACGCGACATCGCGCGGCGCATGTGTTCAACAGTTGGCAGGACATGCCGCCCGTGGACGAACAACTCGCCCTGCCGGGCAGCCGGAGCACCGCGGATTTCATGGCGGCAAGGTTCTTGTTGAAGCCCGGTCGCAAGTACGGGGACGCGGTCAAACAATTCAGCCCCTACGACCGTGTGCAGGACGTTTATCCGGAAGGCCGACGCGCGGCAGCCAGGATGATCAAGACAGCGCTCGCCGGGCCGGCTCCCGGCAAAGCTTACGTCTATGTGAACAATCGCCTGGAAGGTAACGCGCTCGAATCCATCGCCGCCATGCTGGACGAGGCGAACGCGAATTGAACGTTCCCAAAGCTTGGCGGCAGCGGTTGGCGACCGTGTGCCCGGGACGGCTCACGGCGCCGCAGCGCGGCAAAGCCGCAGCCAAACCCACGCCGCCCGAGTTAACGCAGAGGCCGCAAAGGTTCTCGCAAAGGTCGCCAAGCCTTTCACCTCTGCGTTCCTCTGCGCCAACCTCCGCGTCCTCTGCGTTAAAAATCTTCTCAGAATTGCGCGATGGCGGGATAGCGTTGCAATGGGACATCAATTCGGCTTTTGCAGGCCACTCAGGAACGAACGGGTGGGGAAGTTCTTTCCGGGACAGCGCGTCTTGAGCACGTTGATCTGCTGATGGGTCTTCACCGCATTGGGAGTCAGCTTGCTGCGTTTCATCAACGCTTCTGTCAGGGCAGTGAGACTTTGCATTTGTTTGGCCGTGGGTTCCTTCTGGTCAAAATTGCCGATCAAGCAGATACCAAGGCTGACCTTGTTCTGCGCGAGGCTGGCCAGATGACCACCGTCCAACTGCCGGGTCCAACGGGAACCCACGCCAATTTCCCCGTCGCCCATGCCGCTGCCATTGCCGATGACAAAATGGTAAGCCAGCCCGTTCTCCATGCGTCGCTCCTCCCGATGATAACGATCCAGGGATTTGAGCGTGCCGGTATCCACGCCGCTGTGATGCACCACGATGTATTTCCAGCGGCCCGGGGTGACGGGAGCGCGGTCAATCGCGTTCTGCACCGGGGAACTCAGCGTCGGACGCTTCCCGACCGCCGCCGACTTGGTGGGAATTATGAGACGCTGACCGACGTAAATGCGCGCGTCCTTGGTCAGGCCGTTGCGATCCGCCAGGTGCGCGACGGTGACGTTGTGACGTCGGGCAATGCCGTAGAGCGTATCGTTGCGCTTCACGACGTAGGACTGATCCGCCTGCGCCGCCAGGGTCAGCCATGCAAACAGCATCACGCCCACCACCACCCGGCAGCTAACGCCAAAGTTGTTTTGACTCGTTCGCGACATTTCGTTTTACACGTCACTGCAATTTGCCTATTCCCCCCGTCACCGGCGAGAGCTTTTTGAGGACAACCAAAACACGACGCAAAGAATATTGCTTATGAAACGCATCCTTTGGCTGGTTTGGCTCGCGGTAGCAACCACTGCCACGGCCCAACCGGCGTCCGCCCCGGCTTTCACTCGTAGTGAAGACGTAATATATGGCCGCAAATTCGGCACGGCGTTGACGCTCGACGTCTTTCAACCCGCCAAACCCAACGGCGCAGGCATCGTGTTTGTGGTGAGCGGAGGCTGGTTTTCCTCGCATGAAGCCATCAATCCGCAATGGTGCCGGCCGTTTCTGGATCGCGGCTACACCGTGTTCACCGTCGTGCATGGGTCGCAGCCAAAATTCGTCGTCCCGGAAATTCTTGAGGACATTCACCGCGCGATCCGCTTCATCCGGCACAACGCCGCCAGGTATGGCGTGGATCCGAACCGGCTGGGCATCACCGGCGCAAGCGCGGGCGGCCATCTTTCGCTGATGATGGCGGTGAAGGGCGGCAAGGGAAAAGCCGACGCCAAAGACCCGATTGACCGTGAGAGCAGCGAGATTCATGCGGTCGCCTGCTTCTTTCCGCCCACCGATTTTCTGAACTATAACAAGCCGGACGATGACGCGGTCGGCGTGGGCACGCTGCAAGGTTTCAAGTCGGGATTCGGTCCGCGCTCGGACACCGCCGAGGGCCGCCAGGAATTGGGTCGCGAAATCTCCCCGATTTATTTCATCCAGTCGAACACGCCGCCGATTCTCATCATCCACGGCGACGCGGACAAGTTGGTGCCGTTTTATCAGGCCGAACAATTCGTGAAACGCTGCGAGGAATTGGGCGTGGAGGCGAAACTGGTGGTGCGCGAAGGCAAGGCGCATGGTTGGGCGGGCATCGAAAAAGACCTGCCGATCTTCGCCGATTGGTTCGACGAGCATTTGCGCGGCATCAAACCGCCAGCTGCGTCCAGCCAATCGCCTTGAGTTTGGCAACCGCCCAAGCTACTCTGCCGCCATGCCGATTTACGAATTTCATTGCGAGAAGTGCGAGAAGGACAGCGAAATCCTGGTCCGCTCCAGCGATTGGAAGGGAACCAAATGTCCGAATTGCGGTTCGACGAAGCTGGAGAAGAAGCTTTCCGTCTTCGCCTCAGCCAGTGCCGGCGCCGCGGGTGAAGTGCCCACCTGCACCGGAACGCCGTCGTCCTGCGGCATGTGCGGCACGGGCAGGCCACATCGGCACTGAAATCTGTGTCACTACTTTGATGACCGAGGCCGAAGCCAACGTGGTAACGGCGTGGCGTGAAGCCGCTGAGGATTTGGGATTTCAGTTCACGTCTCCATTCATCGCTCTTGCTTTGAGCGGCCAAGCCTTCGAAGCGCTTGGGCTTGTGCATCGGTTTGGCGGACGCATTGGCACACTGATTTCCGCCGAACCATCGGCGGATCTGTATCCACCTGTTGGTGACGGCTACGGTGTCTCTTATCTCGATTCTCGGGGTTACAAACGCTACGAGAAAGAGTTGTGGATTCAGATGCTTTGCGATTGGGGCTTTTGGGGAGAGCCTTCTCGCGCTCCACATTGGTATAAACCCGGACCTCATTGTCATTTGGGCGAGTGAGTCTGTAATAGGAGGAATGCAATGGCGCGGCCTATGGTGGATTGGGTGTCCTCTGATTTCGGTCGATTTGGCGGACCATTGGCGGAAACCAGTCGTCGTAACCAGCTATGATCTCTTTTCAGTTTTCAGCATAGGCTGCACCCGCACACCTCCACCGCCTTGATCTTCCGCAAATCTGCCACGGCCCAATCGGGTTTGTGTGACTGAAGTTCCCCCAACGCATGGCCACCCGTGGCGACAGCCAGTACCTTTGCACCTATGGCCCGCGCGCAGCGGATGTCCAATGGCGTGTCGCCAATCACCAGCACCTGGTCGCCGCGCAGTTTGTCGTTCAGCAAACGGTTGCCGCGTTCGTGCGCGATGGCGGCGATCTGGTCGCGCTCCTCGTGGTCGTCCGCAAACGCCCCGGTCTCGAACACATCCCAAAGATTGAAATGGCGCAGCTTGATTTCCGCGCCCAACCGGATGTTGCCGGTGAGCAGGCCCAGCACTGGCGGTTGCAGCAGCGCACGCAGTTCCTTGATAAAGTCCAGGACCCCGTGACAGGTCCGCGATTCGCTTTCCTTGAGGATGTGGTCCAGCCAGAATACGTAACGCTCGAAGAACCGCTGAAAATTCTCCGGCGACGCCGCAATGCCGTGGCAGGTAAAGAACTCGCGCACGAGACTGTAATCCGTCCGGCCCGCGAACTGGAGCTGCTCGAACCCGTCCGTGGCGTTGAATTCCGTGGCGAACACCTTGCGGAAAGCCTTCACGCCCGCGCCGCCGGTGTGCAGCAGCGTGCCGTCAATATCGAATAAAACCAGTCTTACCATTGCCCCGGCAGTTTAGAAGCCGGCTCGCCGGGTGGCAATGTTGCGCGACTCGTTGCGTCCGCAACTCTTGATCTTCATCCCAATCCCGGGGATGACGGGCTGGAAGAAGGCGGGTTAAGAGCAAGCAAAGAACTTGCGTGTGGAGCGAGCAGTCACGCGTCTGAAATTACTGCTGGAATCCGCGGCGTTGCGTGCTATTGATTCTGGCAACCAAACCGGACCAACCGGATCGTGACACACAAGCGCGCATTTACGTTGATTGAACTGCTGGTGGTGATTGCCATCATCGGCATCCTGGCGGCGATGTTGCTGCCCGCCCTCGCCCGGGCCAAGGAAAAGGCCAAAGGCACATCCTGCCTCAACAACCTCAAACAATGGGGACTGGCCACGCAACTTTACGTCACGGACAACAACGATTTTCTACCTTCCGAGGGTTTCGGCAGCCCTTCAACGCTGAATCAATTTCAAAGCGGCTGGTATTACCTCCTCCCCGAAGTGCTAGGTATGCCGAACTACTTCGTCCAACCGTGGCGCACTAACGCCACGATTGATCCGGGGCGTTCCGTCTGGATCTGTCCGAGCAATCCGCGCCGGAGTAGCGGTGTCAACCTGTTTCACTATTGCTTAAACGAGGAACACGATGGGACGGGCGCGAATGATCGGGCAAAAATCAAACTCTCAGAAATCCGAAACCCTGCGTTGGTTGTGTGGCTGTTTGATTCCAAAAATATCCCGGGCGTTGGCCCTGCCAACTTTGTGCATACGAATCTGCATAGTGGAGGCGCCCAGTTCAACTTTCTCGACGGTCACGCCCAAAGGTATAAGAAGAATGAGTATTGGGATTCCGCCACGAACCGGGGGCGGACAAACAATCCGGCCATTGTCTGGTGTGGGATTTGTTACTGAGTTGGTTTCAACGCTGTTGGAAATATCTGCAAGAGTCGGCGAAACAAAAATTCCAAGACGCGGAGCCGGGTATTTCCTCGAAAAACGCGGGCTTTTTGCGACGGGTTCTCCAAATCGGGGGCTTTTGCAGAGATTTCTGTTGGGATTGCGCAGTCGAACCGTGATTCACAACCGGTTTCCAGTGGAGAGTCGGTTGAAGAAATCTGAAAGCAAGCTTGGGATGCTGGCGCGCGGAGGAAACAACGACAGAACATCCACCCGGAGAGCTTTGGCGAGACAGATCAACTCAAAGTCCGAAACCCACCGCAATTGGGACTCGATTTTTGCGATGGTTTCGCGGCTAACATTCCAACCAACCAAAGCACAACGCGCGGCCATCTGCGGCTGTGTCAGCCCGCTCTGGTACCGGAGTTTGCGGATCACCGGACCGACCAAGTTCCGCGGATTCTTCATAATCCCATTCGGAGCTTGACAGTAGAGATGGAACCAGTTTAATCGTTCGGTATTCGGAACGAGTTGCGTTTCTGAATTAACAGTGGGTTTGCATAAATGTTGGACGTTTTACTGCATTAAACGGGGTGAAAGGAATTATGAAAAAGTGGGTATTAATGCTTCTCTCATCGGGGATAATCGGTGTTTGTTCGCTGCTTTTTGTAAAATCACTCAGCGCCCAATCTGGCCCCCCCGTTCCACCGGGTGGCGGAGGCGGGGGCAGCACAAATCCTCCTCCTCCATACTATCCTCCGCCTCCGTTGTATAGCGCACCCGGTTTAAAAGTCACCGTTCCAATTCCAGACGGAACAAATGTCCATCTGAGTCTCCTCGAAGCTGATCCCGGGGGAACTTATGACATTTATTTCGCGACCAACATCAATGCGGATGCTTGGAGCAATGTTCTACAGGGCACATCCGGCCAAACGAATTTTACTTTGGCAGTTCCTCAAGCGCCTGAAGGCTTTTTCAGGGCAAGCAGGTCAGATCAACCCGTAACAAACGCGGGCAACATTTCGGTTTATTTTACGAATGAATTCGTCTCAACGAATGTGATTACAGCGTTTGTCGACGGCGGGCCCGCCGCCAGTATGGCCATCTTGATAAACAATACGAACTTTGAAAATGCTAACTGGATGCCATTCAGCGGGTTTCCACTCGTGACCATAAGCACAAACGAAGGTGTTAGCGACGTTTGGTTTGGCTTTCAAGGTTCGGATGGGATCACATACTGGTCGGCGGTTTCCTTGACATTGGATACAACGCCTCCCTCCATAATTATTACAAATCCTGTTGCCACTACAACTTCACGTCCGATCATCCAGCTCCAAGGATACAGCATGGAGCCGTTATCGGGGTTGACATATGATCTGTCGAATGCGTCCGTCAGTGTCACCAACGAATCTGGCTTCGTAACCGGCCAAGCTTCTCACACTAACGGATATCTCCTCACGACGAATTGGTTCCAGTGTTTCGACATAGAGCTCGCCAACGGAACTAATATGATCATCCTTCGTGTGACGGACCTAGCCGGAAACACCACGACAACGAACCTGTCTTACACGATGGATGTTTCAGGTGACACGAATTCGCCAGCAATTACACTGGCATGGCCCCAACACGGATCTCACGTTAGTGGCACAAACTTCACAGTCCGCGGTGTTGTCGATGATGAAACGGCGTTATTGACCGCACTAATTGTGCAGACCAATGGAACAACAAATATCGTCGCGGGGGTCGTTGAGCGAAGCGGTGACTTCTGGATTGAGGAAGTGCCACTTGGCGAGGGAACCAACAGTTTGACGCTAACTGCGACCGACGCGGCTGGGAATTCCACGATCACAAACATCCTTGTGGCAAGAAGTGACGTGGCCATCACAATCGATCCAGTAAGTGACGATGAAGTAAATCAGTCAAGAATCACGATTAGCGGCACGATCAGTGACGCCAACTACACCGTCTGGGTAAATGGCGTCCAAGCCACGGTGATTGCAGACGGAAGCTGGACTGCTAACCAAGTTCCGGTTTTCGGGAATGGCACTGCTATTTTTGACGCCACTGCAATCCCTCCGGGCGGCCAGTTCCCCGTTATCCAATCACAAACGAGAGAAAAGCCCGCGATGATTTACGTTTACATGCATACGGACGGATGGGGTGAGCAGTTTCCATCAACCGGAGCACAGAGAACATTCACGAAAGACTACACGGCACAGGTGGATGATAACGGCCATATTCTATATCACGGCAACTTGACCGCAAACGGAACAGATGGCGGCGCAGGGTACTCTTGGTGGAGCGAGAGCTATGAGTGGTCAGATGGGAATCCAGTGGGCACTACCATATTCAGCAGAGGGTTGATTGGATATCCGGCTTGGGATGAATCCGGAACAAACTCTGGTTGGGGTGAGCACATGCATTTAGGAAACTCGGTGCCGTCAACATCTCCGCAGCAATGGGATCCATTCATCGGCATTTCGCACTACTACGCCAATGTCATTTATGATTGGGGCTTGAATGAGCACGTTTATTCCCGGCGGTCCAAAACGTTCATGAAGATCAGAACTGGTGGGAAATCGGGAGTTCCCGTGAAGAATCTGTTCACCATCAACGCGAACGCGACTCGGTACGGTCGTCCGGTCGCAATTGAGTGGGGCAATGCCCCTGATGAGTGGGTGGGGACACAGATGGCAAGTATCGCTCCGGATACAATTCGGATACTCGGAAGGTGGCTTGGAGCCGACGGAAAGCTGCACATTGTCCTACCAGACAACACCGAGTTGGACCTCGGGGCCAATGCCCCGGGCAGACATTACGCGCTCAATGCTTTTGTGACGAAGCACAAGTTGAGAATTCAAGCCAATGGTTACCTGCTTGCTCCTGAGCGTGTTCGCCCTTTGGCGAACTACTGTGTCGGACAGTACTTAGAATTCGTTCCCGTCTTTACTCCATCCGTGTTGGAGATTGTCAACAAGACAGCGCAATGGGAATTTGACGGAATATACGTGAATGATTCTTGGCAATTAGCTGATTGGAGCGTACCGGAAGCACCGGCTTTCTACGGATCGGTGAACTTTTCAAACAACCCCGCCTGGCTCGCTTTGGAAGCGACGCGCGCTTGGTGGGTGTCAGGTGCATTTGATCCACCAGCAAAGTATCATGCGCACGTAGGCGAGCGCCTGACGTTCGAGAATGGACAGGAAGCCGTTGTGACCGCGAAAGGCCTCTTCTCCATGCATAGACCGAAAACAAACTCGATTACGATTTACGAACCATTCTATTGTACGAACATAATCGCAAGTTGGTTTGGGGTGCCACGCCTGTTGTTAAGTCTTGGGGATGATGCAGCCGGAGCAATGCTGTTTGCCGTAACGGCGAAAAGCAGAGTTCGCGGTGTGTTCAACGTAACTCAGCTGATCAATATGGATAGGACCACAGGACCTGATCTTGGCATTTTCTATAACGTTACAACCGAGGGACGGTACGATTTGGATAATGATGAGTGGATAGATACCGATGCCATAATCGGCCCATCCCCACCCGGCTCGCAACAGTTCGTCGATGGAATGCAGACGGTCAATGACAGCCCGGCATACGAATGCAGAGGGTCGGTCTGCACAATTCATGATGAATTCCGGGACTACCTACGTTTCAAGCCGGATGGGGATGAGAGAAACATATGGATCACCATTGGCCGGGTGGATTGGGCATGGAATTCAAGCGCCTCAGTACCTACCAACACGTATGGCTGGCAGATTGACACCTGCAACATCTCGTTACCAAAGCTGTACGAGGACAGCAGCTTTCCAATGTGGACCAAGACAGTTTATAACACTGGGAAGATGCGCTAACTCGGGACATGTACATTTGCAGGAATCAAAGCAGTAGGGATTGATCTGTACTCAGAAGCGGGCCAAGGGATGCAAGAAGCTCATGTACAAAACCAATGCTATACCCAAGCCCGAGAAAGCACTACAGACCCTGTTTAGGCCACCGCCGCTTCTAACACCTTCAATTGCGAACAAGAGGCCCAAGCCTGCCAAAAGAAGGATTACATACAATCTGTATAGCGTGTCCGTTCCGGCAACGCTGACCATGATAATGGTGGCCAGACACGCGAATGAAACCATCCCAGTTATCCTAATAAAACATTGATGAACATTCATGACCTACCCGCCAGAGGGATACTGCACACGGTACCACGCCGTTACAAGCCCGCCGAATGTCATGGTTCCCACCAATCCGCGCCGCAGCAATGGCAACAACTTGTTCCATTATTATTGCTTGAACCAGTATGTCAATGGCACGGGGGCCGACAATCGTCCGGTAAAAATCGCCTCCTTGAACCGGCACTCCGCAATCGTCTGGCTGTACGACAGCAAGAACCTGCCCGCCGTGGGCACGCCCAATTTCGTGCATACCAACCTGCACAGCGGGGGCGCGCAATTCACCTTTCTGGACGGCCATTCCGCGCGCTTCAAAAAGGACGATTACTGGGATTCGTCTGGCAATCGCGGGCGCACCAACAATCCGAATCTGACTTGGATCCCTTGAGATTGGTCCCGTTCATTTGGAGAGAATGGAACGGCCCCTTCATGGTGCGCCAGGTTGGACAAGTGGACTGTGTTCCGACCTGAATTCGACCGGTTCTTTCGGACAGGGGTTGGGACGGGGCGAAACTTCCGCCGGGAAACGAGTTTCCGCAGGCGCGCTTGCAGGGGAGAATTTCAGGCGCTCACAGCAACGTAGCGTTTCCAGTTTGCCGCCGCCGCCTTGGCAACCCAGAAGGATTCGCAGACGTTAATCGCCGGCGCACCGCCCTGCCATTTGCCCTGATCGAAGGAATAGAGCACGTACTGCTGTTGGTCGCGGTCGAACAGGTGAATCACATCGCCGTCCGCAACCGGGAATTCAAGGTCTTCGCGCAGCAAACCTGGCTGGGGAATCAGCGGACTGCGGATGGAGAAGCCGGCGGGAATCGGGGTGGACAACGTTCCTTGTTCCACGACGCCGCAGAAACTCAGCGATTTATAGTCGGAAGTCGGATTGAAAAAGATCGCTCCTTCACCGGGCTTGAGCCGTTCGGAGGGGTTTGTCCACTGATCGCGTTGGACCAGGTTCTCGGTCATGCGAAAGAGCCGGGTGTCAAACCGGCTAAGGGAGGTGCCGTTGGGCCAGCCTTTTAACAATTCACCGACGGTCTGCACGCCGGTGGCAAAGGGATTGGCGATCATGGAATAACCGGGCGTCACAATGGTTGAAGCGTAGCCGAGGACGTTGACGGACGGCACCCCTCCGGCGACCACCCGATAAAGGCGATAGCTGAATTTGGAGGCTTCGGAATCCACATATTCGGTGATGGGCGAGCAAGCCACGTCGGCTGCAAGCAATCGCCAATCCTTCAGATTGGTGGAGGTCTGAATTTCCCACGACACCCCTTTGGGGAGCGCAAACTTGAATCGGAAAGGACCGTACGGGAACCGCTCCGGCTCAACCAACTCAGGCGGGTTGATCATTTGGGGCTTGGCAACGCGATGAAACGTGGATTCGCGGACCTTTCCGATCAGCGATCCCAGCAAGCTCGGTTGTGTTAATACGCTCACGAATCCAGCGAAATCAGTTCTTTCACCCGCCAGCAACGCTACCACGCTGCAAGTCGCCACAATATAGGGCAAAGTCTGAATCTCGTGTCCGGTTCTGTCCTACATCGTCCCGGCTGAACATCACCTCCATGAGGTCCGGAGACATGTCTGATCGCGCGCGGGATTGGGCCACTCTTGGGAGTATCCGTGTGGCGGAAATGCCCGGTGCTGTGGTGTATCTACCTTCCGTCCTTCAGCAAAGTTGGGCATCGTTCCGTGCCACGATTCGCGCGGAATCCCGGAGTTTACGGCACACGATAAACGCGGAAGAAATGCGGCTGGTCGGCGAGGTTGGTGGAGAAGGAATACTGCGCTCCAGTGGCAAGGAGATTCGATGCCACCACAATCCAGGCGCTCAGATTTGATGATACCTCCACCTGATATGGTTGGCCCGGAACAGACTCCCAAGTGAGCGTGAAGGCATCGTCCATCAGCGTGGCAGAAAGCAAACGGAACGGCTTGTTGTAGGGATGGTTGAAGACCATCATCACCGGAAGATGGTCCGAGGCAGTGGCGCTGTCATCCGTTAGCAGTAGCGGTGCAGGCTCGGTCAACTTATCACTGCGGAAGACCTGAGCATCGGCCACGTTCGAGAAAAGGAGTCCGCAGGGCAGGATGTAGTCGTAGCGCCGGGTAAGGTTCGCGGCGCGAATGGAAAAGGTCAGGTCCTCACCCGTGAGCGGATTGATGGGGGTGGTCAGGTGCAGCCCTGTGGGAACACTGGTCAGCCTTTGGACGGTGAGCGGTTGGCTTGCCGGCGGGCGGGCAAGGTCTTCGTTGAAATCTCCGGCGAGCAAATAAGGCCGCAGGCTGTTGGTGGTGAGAAACCCAGTGACGAAGAAATTGGAGATGGCATTCGCCTCGGCGGCCCGGCGGGCGGAATCGTCGGTGCCCTGGCCGGCTTTCAAATGCGTGGTGAAGATATGCAGCGGTTGCGGAAAGCCGGGCACGGCGATCTGCGCCTCGAACAGGTCGCGCGTGAAATTTCCATTGTAGCCAAAGTTCACGAGGCTCACGCCATCCAGCCACTTGGTCGAACGCGTGATGGGAAACCGGCTCGCAATGACGCTCCGAATAAACCCGTCCGTGCCGGAGTTGGTGGCCAGTTCATACCCCGGCAGATAGGCGGCCACCAAGTTGGGCATCTGCCAGGTGTTGGTGAAGGGAATTTCCTGGAACGTGACAATGTCTGGTCGCAGGTATTGCAGTTGGCGGCCAATCGCCTGCACCTGCGGCGAATTGGTGCTCCAATCCTCAACCACCGCGCCGTGGGTGTTGTACGTCAGGATACTGAAGCCCTCGATCGGCGGCGGCGTCACCGTCAAGGTGGCTGGCGCACTGCTCGTCGCGCCGTGAAGGTTCGTCACGGTGACCGTGTAATCCCCGGCTTGGGCGGGAACAACCTTGCCCAGCACGAGGCGGTCCGTCGTCTCGCCAGGAAGTGCGACTCCATTGTGCTGCCACTGATAACTCAACGGCGGTGTGCCAGTGGCCGTAACGGCGAAGATCGCCGTGCTCCCTTCCGCGATAGTCTGGTCTTGCGGTAGCTGCACGATGATGGGCGGTAGGTTCAGGGCCGGCGGGCGGGCTTCGGCAAAGGTGGTGGCCACGATCAAATCATCCAATGCCAGCACACCCATTCCGCCGCCGGAATTGGACTGGCGCAACGCAAAGGCAGAGATGCCGAGCACCGTCGCTTGATCCGTTGCATCGGCGCGGTCGGTCACGGAATCTTCACTGGCGGGATTGATCCACAGCGTGGTTGCGGGCGTCGCCGCCGTATAACGCAGCACCAGCGTGTAATCACTGCCCAACGCAAGGTCTGCCGGGATGGCGAGCGGTGTGTTGGCAACATTGGCCACGCCCACGCGGAAGAAGCCCGGCGCAGCCCCGCTGGTCGTGGCAAACACCTTCGCCCGGAAGTTGGCACTTCCGCTGTCCTTGAAATGCGCGAAGTAATTCCCGGCGCCGCTGGGCAGGACGCTGAAGTTGATGGTGAAGCTCGCGTAGAGCGTATCGCTGTGGTACGGCGCGTTGGTCAACGCCGCCGCCACGTCCTCGGATTGGTTCTGCGAGAGTTGCGCGCGGCCGGAAACGACCTGGGTTTGCCCCGTCGTGCCACTGTGGGCCTTCCAAAAAAACGTCGAATTCGTGATCAACGAACCGTTCGGGTAGGAAAAGCTATCGGACAGGATCACGGCCCCGCGCAGTGTCCCGGAAAAAAGCAGCAGCCCCGCCAGCAGAATACCCAGCCGGTGGGCAAGGGGAACAGTCACGATCATCAATGCATGCAGCGAATTCACGGTCCCGCAGACCCTACACCGCGAGGCCGCAAAGTAAACCGCAGTCAGCGCCGTTGAGTGTAGGTCGGCGCGGCGTACTTCTCCGTGGCCAGCGCTTCGGCGCGTTCGCGCAATTCAGTGTCGAGTTCAAGCTCCGCCCAGCGTGCGCCAAACCGGGCGTGCGCTGTGTCGCACAAGGCTTGTTGCCAGTCAATCTTGGCCAGCGACAACGGCGGCGGTTGCACCGAGCCTTGAATCAACAAACCCGTGCGCGTGCGGCGTTGCGCCGCGCCAGCAATCTTCCTTCCCTGCCAGAGCAAATCGGATTTCTCGTGGCCAACGAAGCACTGTCCAGGTCCGGTTATGCGACAGCAGGGAGCAAGTGCAGTCGGGATGTCGAGACGGGCAAACGCCGTTTGCAGCCATTGATGCACGCGATGGTAACTTTGTTCAGCGCGCAACGAATACCACTCGTGAACCGTTGGGAATGCGAGGCTGTAAGTCCAGTCCGCGTCGTGCGGCACGATGCCCCCGCCCGTGGGCCGGCGCACGAGTGGGCGCAACAAGGTTGCACGCTCCACGTCGGCGAATCTCTGAAAATAACCAAACGAAGCTGCCGCTTGCTTCCATCCGTAAAAGCGCAAAACGGGCTTTCCGAGGCGCGGCATAGCTTCCAGCAAAGCCTCATCGAGCGCCATATTCCAGGCCGCGTAGCAGGGACCGGATTGAAGGAGCAACCACTCGTTAGTGTTCGAAGAACTCACCCGCGGATTATCGGCGCAGGTTTGAAAGTGGGAAAGTGGGAAAGTGGGCTCAGAAACATCTCACCAGCCCACTTTCAAACCTTCCCCGCTGACGGACAGAGCCTCGCAATCTCGCATCCACCGCAATCCGGATTGCGCGCGTCACATCGGCGCCGCCCATGCCAGATCAGCCAATGGCTGAAGAGCGTCCATTGATCACGCGGCACCAGCGGCATTAAATCCTGTTCGATCTTCTCCGGGTCGGTGTGTTTCGTCAGGCCAAGCCGCTGTGATAGCCGCGCGATATGTGTGTCCACCACGACGCCCACGTTGAGGCCGAAGGCGTTGCCGAGAACGACATTCGCCGTCTTGCGCCCAACGCCGCCCAAGTGCGTAAGCGCTTCCATCGTACGTGGAACTTCGCCTCCATGTTCTTCCACGATTGCGGCGCAACACGCTTTTATGTTCTTCGCCTTGTTGCGGAAGAAACCGGTCGTCTTGATTTCCTGCTCCAAGTTGGCGAGGTCCGCGTTCGCAAAGTCTGCCGCGCTCCGATACTTCTGGAACAAACCGGCCGTGACCAGGTTAACACGTTTATCCGTGCATTGGGCCGATAGAATCGTGGCAATGAGCAGTTCCAGCGGATTGGAGAAATTCAATTCGCAGTGCGCGTCGGGGTAGGTCTTCTGCAAGGCGGCGAGGATCTTCCTGGTGCGCGCGGCTTTGGCTTCGGCAGTTTCGCGAGGCATGGGCGCGTCAAAGCGGCGGGCGTGAGGACACTCGCAGCGAAGCGGCCTCGAACTTCACCTGGGCGAAAACCTCGGCCAGCGGCAGGGTGATTTGCAGGGACGGCAATTGAATCTCCGCTTCCATTCCGGCAGCTTCGCGCAACCGCCATTCGCCGTCGTCACCGCGGACAAACTGTTCGATGCGCGGCTCCTTCTGGCTCACCAACAGATACTCGCGCAGTGTCGGAATTTGGCGGTAGTGCTCGAATTTCTTCCCACGATCATAGCCTTCGGTGGAATCGGACAGCACTTCGGCCAGCAAGGTGGGATTGATGATAGTGTCTTCTTCCTGGTCGGCGAACTCCAGCGGGCCGCACACAACGGAAAGGTCCGGGTAAGTGTGAAGACCGGTCGCCATGATCTTCAGGCGAAGGTCGCTGTTAAATGGAACACAGGGCCGTCCCCTGAGGCGAGTGCGGACCTCGCTTGCGAGATTCGTCGCAATCAAGCTATGCATGGGCGAACCACCGGCCATCGCGAACATTTCGCCGTCGAAGAACTCGCTCTTGAACTCCGCCGCGCGTTCGATGGCGAGATACTCGGCCTCGGTCAGGTGGCGGACGGTTTTCGGAATGGCCATAACGTCGGATACTGTACTCGGACCAAACCCGAAAGCAAGGCGACCACATCCAAAGGCTCTGGTCCGCAAGCAGGGCGCCCCGTTGTTGCCCGTCACCCGTTGCGAGGCTCAGATTGCGGGCACCTGTTGGCCCGTCGCATTTCGGACGTGCGGCGTCCAGGCCAGCGCGACGAGTTTCACGCTGATATTGGTTTTGTTCGGGCGAAGTTCGATGGTCTCGAAGCTCTCGCTTGTCGGATCAAGTCCACTTTCAATGGCACTGGCCTCGGCCTGGAACTGCGCGTCCAGCTCGGCGAGTTGTTGCCGGAGGGCTTCGACGGTTTCGCCAGCGCGCGCGACATCGGCCGACTGTTGGGAGGCGCGGCCCACGCTGCGCACGGCCGTGCCGGCTTTGCTGATGTTGCCGGCGCTCACGGCTTTCCTGCCGAGAAACGCGCCGAGCAAGGTGCTGCCAATGGAGAGAACGCTGGAGAGCTTCGCCTGTTTGGCTTGGGCGGCTTCGCGCTCGACTGCCTGTTCGGCACGGCGCAGACGTTCGTTCAACGTAGTTATCTTCGGTGTATATTTGGCGCGAAGCTTGGCGGTGGCGGCATCACGCTGTTCGCGGGAAGCCTGGCTCAATCGAACCCGGAAGTCACCCTCACCTTCATCAATGCGCGAGACCTGATTATACGTGGCGGACTTCAGCAGTTTGACTTTGCGCGTGCCGTAGATGGCGTTGACGAAATCCTTCTGCCAGTTCGCGTAATTCTTCGCCTGCGATGCCGCGGCTGGCAACGGGGCAAACTGCGCCGCTCCGGTCGGATGGCGTTCGAGGTCATTGGGATCGAGTTTCACATCCTGCGCTTCCGCCCAATCCACCGGCACGGCATCGTCGTTGATGGGCGTGAGAAGAACCACGTTTTGGGTCACGTCCACCTTGGTCTTGGCGTCGGCGAAGCGAACGGAAGCGGCACCGAGCAACATGGGTTGATAGACAATCGGACGTGTCGCGCCGCGTGCCGGAATGAAATGCTGCGGAATGGCCGGCGGCAAGGTCGGGCGCGTGGATTCCAGTCCGCCGCCGCGCGGAGACTCAACCGCAGGCGCGCTTGGAACGACCGGCGCCGCAGTTGGTGGCGGTGGCGCAGCCGGTCGCGGTGCAGCGCCAATGCGGGCACCGGCCGGCGCCGTGAAAATTCGCGCGGCGGACGGAGCGCCCGAGGGCCGGGCGGGTGCGACTGCGAGAGCACGGCGCGCGTCCATGACGGCTTTGATCTGGTTGCGCGTCATCGGCCCGCGCAAATAAGACATGGCCCAGCGCGATTCAAAAATGGACGCGCCATCCTCATGCACATTGTGAAGCAGAAACACCCGGTTGCCCAAACCAGCGAGGGTTTGTTCCATGACGCCGCGGTCGAAGCCTGACCCCTGCGTGGTGGCGGCGCCTTCGAGGCCGTCCAGCACGCGCTGTTTGTCGCGGTCGGTTTGCAGGCGGCCGAGAAACCATGTGCCGATATTGGCGAGCCCTTTGTAATCCAGGTCCACCGGATTCTGCGTCGCAAGCACGGCGCCGAGTCCGAAAGCACGGCCCTGTTTCAACAACGTCAGCAACGGCAGTTTCGAGGGCGGGTTGGCCACCGGCGGGAAGTAGCCAAAGATTTCATCCATGTAGAACAAAGCGCGCAGGCTGGTCGTGCCGGATTGCGTACGCATCCAGCCGAGCAACTGATTGAGCAGCAGCGTGACGAAGAACATGCGCTCGGCGTCGTTGAGATGCGCGATGGAAAAGATGGCCACGCGCGGCTTGCCGGCGGGCGTGTAATAAAGGCGCTGAATGTCTAGCGGCTCGCCTTCGAGCCACGCACCGAAGCCGGGCGAAGCGAGCAATCCGTTGATGGCCGTGGCAAGCGCGAAGCGATCCTTCGCCGGATAAAACGATTCCACGTCCATCACGCCGATGCGCTGGACCGCAGGAGTTTGGATTTCCTGAATCAACGCTCCGAGGTCGAGGTCGCGTCCGTCCAGCCACGCGCGCTGAATCACGTTGGCGAGGAAGATGGCTTCGCGACTCTTCGTAGCATCGGCTTCCACGCCGACCAAGCCGAGCAATCCGCTCACGGTGGTGTTGATCCGTTCGCGCAACAGTTCGGTGTCTTCGAGAATGGCTGCCGGCGGCGCGGCAAAGGAATTGAGAATGGAAACCGGAATGCCAGCGTTGCTGCCCGGGGTGTAAATGACGAACTCCGCCGCTTCGCGGAGGCGGCGGATGCGGTCGCCGTCCTGATCCCAACTGGCGAGACCTTTCTTCCAAAGCTCGGCTTGCTGCGCCGCAAAGTCCGCCGGCGAAAGCCCCTTCTTGCGCGCTTCGTCCGGGTTGATCCACGGCTCGAAATCCTGCGGTCGCAAGTCGGGGAACGTCAGCAGCAGATTCGCGAGATCGCCCTTCGGATCAATGAGGATCGCGGGGATGCCGTCAATCGCAGCTTCTTCGATGATGTCGAAACAGAGTCCGGTCTTGCCGCTGCCGGTCATGCCCACGCAGAGCGCGTGTGTGAGCAGATCGTTGGAGTTGTAAAGCAGCAGGTCGGGCAGCGTCTGGCGTGCGCCGAGATCGTGGTAACGGCCCAGGTAAAAGACGCCGAGTTTCTCGTAGGATTGCATGAAGATTAATGGTTTAGCACTCCGCTAAGTTTCCAAATGCCAAGCCAAAACCCGACCAGGACTTACGCCCGGGTCGGGTGTGGCTGGCAATATGAATTACTTCGCCTCGGCTGCCTTGGCGGTAGCTTCGGCTGCGGCCTCCGCTGTGGTCTTGGCCTCAGCCGCGGCTTTCTCGGCCGCCTTCTGCTCGTCGAGCAGCTTCTGCACTTCAGTCGGCGGCTTGCCGTACTTTCCGTCGGTCCAGCGATAAAGCCGGCCATCGTCATCGTTCAAGAATGCGTAAATCCACCAGACAACGAACAGAGCGATCAACACCTTGGGCCACACTGCCGATTTCTCGGCGTATTTGTCGCTCACGTCCACGGACGAGCCGGGCGGTAATTTGGCAATGCCGGTGAGGCTGGTGCCGAATGGCACGTTGACTTTTGCCTTTGCGTTAACCGCCCATCCGTTGGCATCCAGAATCGGGCCGAGGTTGCGCTTGCGCAGTTTCATGAAGGCCAGAATTAGCGAGGGCAGCGAGATCAACAACATGATCGCGAGGATGATCAACGGCAGTTGCCACGGCGCGATGCCTTTGAACAACCCCATGAAGTACGCTATGGCGGTGCCGATGGCACCCACAGCCACTCCCATCGCGGCGACCGCACCCACGTCCACTTTCTTGGCTGGCTCGGCGGGCTTGGCTTTGTCGGCCGTCGCCACAGTGCTGGCAGTGGATTCCAGCTTGGCGGTGGCGGCGGTGTCCGCGGCGGCAGCGCGCTTGGCGATCATTTCCTCGATCATCCGCACCAGCTTTTTGTAAGGCGACCAGAAGGCTTGGCGCAGGCTGATGGGATTGGCCACCAGCTTGGTGATCGTTGCATCCCAGTCGCGGCCCTTGCGGTCATAGAAAACACCATTGCGGCCGACCATGAGATTGTCATCGTCCCCTTGTGAGAAGACCGCCACGATGCTCCTCTTCTCGCCCGTGCCTTTGCGGACGCAATCGCAATAAGCGAGATACGCGCCGGCCAGACCGGCCATGGCGGCGTGCTTGCCCGCATCCTCCACCGGCAGACACAGGTGGCACGAACGCTGATCCAGATACAGGGTGCCGGCCTGAAATATGGCCGGGTCTTCACCGTCGTAGAGATCCTTGAAATTGACGAAGTTGATGCAGAGGAGATGCAGATCGCGCACGAAGCGGATGAGCTTTTCCACATTGGCAATGGACAGCGCTTCGGGTTCGAGCGCCTTGTCTTTCGCGATGAGGGCGGTAATGTTCTCCTTCGCCTTGCCTCCCAAGATTTCGCGAACGCGCGCCAGTCCCAGTTTCTCAACTGCGGCGCCGGCCTTGCCTGAATTCCAACATTCAAACGGTCCCAACTTGGCCAGCAGGGCAGCCCAGTCGGTTTCGGTCAGTTCCGCCTTGTCGCCAAGCAACGGCTTGACCGCGTCGGCTTGCAGCGCGGCCACCGCAGTAGCGTGGGCAGGGTTAATGCCGGACTTGAGCGGCAGGGGTTTGCCGGCAGCTACCTGTGCGAGCGGGAAATTGGCGATTTCGTCCGCGGTGATGGTCAGGTCTTTTGCCGCCACCGCGAGATATTCCTCCTCCTTGCGATTGAGCATTGCCACGGCGCGCGGGTCAAAAGCCGCCAGGCGGCAACGTCCGAAGTAATCATCTACCTTGCCCTTGACCGCCCGAACGGCGGCAGCGGCCGCCGCAGTCGCGTCGCCCGCTGGCAGAATGTTGGTCTTGTCGTCTTCCGCCTTCTTGTTCCAGGCATCGAACGCAGCGCACTCCGCGAAGAATGCGTCGGCCTTGGCCTGATCAATACCCGCTTTGCCGGAACGATCGGGCACCGTGCCCATGCACCCAGCGATCTCAGTGATCACGGCCTTGGTCGCGTCACCACCAGCGGACTCCGCAATGATCACCCCATCCCCGTTCAGCGTGGTGTTGACAAAAATCTTGTTCGCATCCGAGGCGTCGGCCAGTGAGATGGCAGTGGCGTCCTTCTTGCCGAGATTGGCGCAGATCTGTTTGGCGGACGCCAGGAGTTGCTTCCCCTCCGGCGTGGCATCGCTGATGGCGGACAAGGACACCGTGTCGCCTCCCTTCACCAAGTCGTCGGGATTGTTGAGCATTGACCCGGCCCACTTCAGGGCGCTGATGAGCTCCGGCGCGCGAATGCGGCCATCGTTGTCCGCGTCAATCAGCGCCGCGGTCTTCGGATCGAATTCCAGCCCGGTGGTCGGACAGGCCAGCGCGACCCAGAGTTTCTGATCGAGTTGGTCCAGGTGCATGAGGTCCGCTCCGGTCTCAAGTTTGACCTGGTCAAAGCCGCCGGCCCGAAAGAATCTCCAAGTGTGCGAAGTAGGGTTCATAATGTCACCAACTGTGAGGTTGAGTTTGTGTGGCGAAGCCTAATCCTGTCGGGCGGCAAATCAAATCCGTATTCCTACGCAAACCGGGCATCGGATCGCCGGTAGTCACACCCAACCGCAAGCACACGCCGTAGTCGCAACTGCCGGACGCTACACCAATTCTGGCTCCTCGATCTCCCGCAGAGGAGCACCCCTGGGCGTGCCGTCGGCGGCTTCGGGATACTCGAAGATCCGGCCCTCGTAATTGCGCAGCACCACGCGGTCGGCGTTGCGGCTCAGGACGTATTCGGGACTGACCGGGACTTTGCCGCCGCCGCCCGGAGCGTCAATCACGTAGGTGGGCACGGCGTAGCCGGTGGTGTGGCCCCGCAGTTTCTCCATGACCTCCAATCCGCGGCGCACGCTGGCGCGCAGATGCGCCGAACCTGAGATGAGGTCGCACTGATAAACGTAGTAGGGTTTGACGCGGCACATCAGGAGCTTCTGCACCTGGGCGGTCATCACGGTGGGATCATCGTTCACGTGGCGCAGCAGGACGGATTGATTGCCCAGCGGAATCCCGGCGTCGGCCAGGCGGCCCAAGGCGTCGCGGACTTCCGTCGTGAGTTCACGCGGATGGTTCGAGTGGATGCTGAGGAACAACGGATGATATTTCCGCAGCATGGCGCAGAGTTCCGGCGTGATGCGTTGCGGCAGAAACACCGGAATGCGCGTGCCGATGCGGAGAAACTCGACATGCGGGATCGCCCGCAACTGGGCCAGCAGATGCTCCAGCTTTTCGTCGCTGAACAGCAGCGGATCGCCACCGCTCAACAACACGTCGCGCACTTCGGGATGCCGGCGAACATAATCAATCTGCTCGTCGAAGTGCGGGTGGAAATCGTAGCCCGTCGCGTTGCTGACCAGCCGTGAGCGCGTGCAATACCGGCAATACGCCGCACAACGGTCGGTGACCAGAAACAGCACGCGGTCGGGGTAGCGATGCACCAGGCCGGGCACGGGCGAATGGGAATCCTCGCCGCACGGGTCGGTCATCTCCCAGGCGGCCGTGTGGGTTTCTTCGACGCGCGGGATGACCTGCCAGCGGATGGGGCAGTGCTCATCGGCCGGGTCAATGAGGTTGAAGAAGTACGGCGTAATGGCGAGTGCGAGTTTGTGATTGGCCAGTTGCGTGCCGGCGTATTCCTCCGGCGTCAGCGTGGGCATCAAACGCTCCAGTTGCCCCAGGGTGGTGATGCGGTTCTTGAGTTGCCAGCGCCAGTCATTCCAGTCGGAATCGGAAACATCGTGCCAGAAGCCGCGCCCGGCGGAGTGAAATTGTTTGAGCAAAGAAAGTCGCGGGCCTGAGGGCGGCTCCTCGCCGCCGTTCGATGTGGTGGTGTCACTATGCATTTGGTTGGCGCACTATAGTTTTGAACCGCACGCTGTCAAGTTGACCGCAACAGCGCACAGATTAAACAGGAATCTTGGCATGGAATCTTCAACTCCCGGGGGACAACCTGTTCAATGTGCCGTTACGGCTTCGACCGAATTGGTTGCCGGCGCGACTTCGGGTTTCAATGCCAGCCGCCGGGCGTCCAGGGCGTTCAGTTGCCGCACGGTTTCGCCGATGAGATTGCGTAGCTTGGCGTTGGTGTCGCGCGTGGTGGCGGTGAGAATCAATCCCACCTGGTCCCGTCGCCGCAGGAAACTGCTCAATGCCTGGTGGTAATCTTCCATCAGTCGGCCCAGGTCCGGGGTGGTCGGCAACCGCGCGAGTTCGAGTTCGCGCAGCTTCGTCTGTAATGCCGGCGTCTGGCGAAGTTGATTCCACTCGCGGACGACAACCTGCAACGACACCGTGCCGGAACTCGGCAGTTCGCTGGGAGTGCGGCGCACCTCGACCGGCACGCGCAGCAGTTCGTCCAAGCGTTGCCAGCTTTCGGCGGGAGACTCCAACTGGCTGGGGGCGCTCGCGGCGATATGCACCTGTTGCAGCGCCCACCATTTCTCCAAATCCAGCGGCCCGCGAAAATGCGGCTGAAAGGCGCGGAAGAACGCCGTCTGCCAGTTGTAACAACCCGCCAGTTCATCCAGCATGGCGCGCAGATATTCGCGACCGCGGTCGAGCCGCATCAACTCGAGGACCAACAACTGCGCGCTGCTCCGATAGACGTCGCCGCCGTCACCGGTGATTTGTTCCTCCGTGGGCCAACTCAACTCCTCGATGCTGCATGGCCGCTGGTGACGCAAGTTCGTCCGCACGGCTTCGAGCGGCTCATTCCATCGCGCTTCAACCATCACCGGATGTATGGTTAATCCGCGCAAGGCCAGTTGGGGTGGTGGCAGAATCAGTTGCATCTCGCTCGAAGCAAGCAACTGCTGAGTCAGCCCTTCCAACAACCAGACGGGAATTTCCGCCGAGCGATCACCAGCCTGGCGATTGGCCATTTCGGCCAGCAAGGTCTGAACGAGCGCCCGCACATAGCGCGTCCGCTCCACGAACTGCGGCAGTTCCACACGGTAATTCCAGCCATCCCGAAATCGTTGCGAGACGATGGTAACCGGGTCCGCTGCGCTGCTGGCGGGCCGGAGCACGAGGTGAATTTTGCCCTGCCAGGGCGAGGTGTCCCTCAACTCTCGACCGAGCGCCTGCTTGATGCGTTCGCTGGACATGGCGATGAGCGCGGGGCGCAACTCCACGCAGGCGGCGTTCGTCGCCAGGGTGTCGGCCAGCCGCGCCGGTGTCGTCCGCTGCAATCCATGCACCACGAATTGACCTGACAGGCTGCGCGCGGCGACGGTGTCGGGCAAACCTGTTTGAGCCAGCGCCACACCGCCCATCGCACCCAGTGTCAACGCGGTCACTGCCGCAAGCCGGCAACACCATGCAGCAGGTTGGACTTGGCGCGTTTGCATTCGTGCCTCCGGGGCCTGGAGGTCAAGCCGACTTCGTGGCTGGCACCGACTTGGCCGGCTTCGACTCCGCTTTGCTGGAACTCTTGGAGTCTCCGGCTGTGGAGGGTTTGGCAGTTTCAGATTCCTGCTTGGCCGCCTGTTTGTAGCCTTCACTGCGGTAATCGGTGATGTAAAAGCCGCTGCCTTTGAAGATCAGTCCGGCGCCGGCGCTCAACTTGCGTTTGACGCGCCCGCGACCCCAGCGAGTCTGCGCACACAAATCTTCGGGACAAGTCGTCAACGGCTTGGCCTTGATGGATTGGAAATGCTCAAATTCCTTTCCACATTTGGAACAAACATATTCGTATGTTGGCATAGTCAAAAGCTGATCTAAGTTTTGCCGCGCAGATTAACGGAACCCGTCCCGGGTGTCGAGCCATCGCTCCCGAACGCGGGTCTTGGGCACGGCCAATTCACGAAGAGGTTCGGAAGCTGGGTTGGCGGGCATGGAGGCAGCGGATGGCGTAGCGATGATGTTCAGCGTTCATGGTGCTGAAGA
>JAANMT010000292.1_pt1 | contig 54656 bp, 48 predicted proteins | sample 7279711 | NCBI WGS metagenome assembly JAANMT01 (sample SAMN14094538, study PRJNA606508) | bioreactor metagenome | isolation source: A lab-scale SPAN reactor treating ammonium-rich wastewater day 1 | place: Ireland: Galway | collected 2017-01-16 | reverse complement strand
ACACAAAATTCTTGTTGAGTTATTGGTTTTTTGTAATTTACATCAGTTTTTATTAATTATACCCACATTTCTGTGAAATACCGTTGGATATTCAGAAAGAGCAATGATGACGGTGCCGTACAAAATTTAGCAAAATCATTAAGCATACCCGAAGGATTGGCACGCGTACTTTCGGCGCGAGGTCTTGTAGGCAATAGTCAGGCCGAGAGTTTTTTATCGCCTTCGATAGAAGAAATTCACGACCCGTTTCTTATGGACGGCATGGAGGCCGCGGTAGAAAGGGTAGAGCGGGCTGTAAAATCCGGCGAAATGATTTGGATACATGGCGATTACGATGTAGATGGTACGGCAAGCGCATCTATGATGCTTTTATTTCTGCGCGAAATCGGTGCAAAGGCGCAGTATTTTATTCCGCACCGGCAGGGTGACGGCTATGGTCTTAGTGCTGCAAGTATCAACAAAGCACGCGAGGCCGGCACTTCATTGATAATCACCGTGGACTGCGGCATTACTTCCGTAGAAGCCGTCAGATTGGCTGCATCTTACGGCATAGATGTAATAGTTTGCGACCACCACGAACCGGGCGAGTCGCAGCCCGACGCGGTAGCGATTCTCGACCCCATCAAACCCGGTTGCAATTATCCGTTCAAATATCTTGCCGCTTGCGGAGTAGCCTACAAGCTTATTCAGGCTCTTTCGATAAATCGCGGAGAATCTGAACGTGCATATAATTACCTTGATTTTGTGGCTGTGGCTTCGGCGGCCGATATAGTGCCGCTAATCGGTGAAAATCGCGCACTTGTATTTGCCGGACTCGAACTGCTAAATGCAATACCGCGCCCAGGATTCAAGGGCTTGCTCGATTGTGCGGATATGAACCGCAATCCAATTACTACCAGCAGCATAATTTTCGGACTTGCACCGCGCATAAATGCTGCCGGCCGGGTGGGCGACGCACGCCGTGCCGTAGAAATGATGACGCAATCCGACGAAGTGGCGGCATTCGCCATAGCGCAAGAACTTGAACGCGATAATCGAACTCGGCGAACGCTTGATGAATTTACTTTTGAGCAAGCCTTCCGTGAGGCCGAGGCTTATCTTGCCGACGGTAATCGCCGCTCTCTTGTTTTGCACCGCGACGATTGGCATGCGGGCGTTATCGGAATTGTTGCCTCAAGGCTGGTGGAAAAATTCCATGTGCCGTCTATAATGCTGACAACCGTCGACAGTTACGCGAAAGGCTCGGCACGAAGTATCAAAGACTTTGATATTCACGGAGCCCTGAAATCATGCGAGCGTTTTCTGCTCGAATTCGGCGGACACAAACATGCCGCCGGACTTTCGCTTTCCGTAGAGAATATCCCGGCTTTCCGTGAAGAATTCGACTCCATTGCCCACGCTGCAATTACCAATGAAATGATGATTCCGGAACTGCTTATAGACACGGAATTGCACCTCAGCGAGCTTTCTCCGCAATTCTTTGAAACTATCAAGAAATTTGCTCCTTTCGGGCATCACAATCCGAAACCCGTATTTTACTCGCGGCATGTAGTCAGTGCAAACGGCGTAAAAATAGTAGGCAATAATCATCTTAAATTCCGCGCTTTGCAATCTAATTTTACCATAGATGCCATAGGATTTAATTTGGGAGATAAACTTGCATTTTGCCGCAACGGACGTTCGTTTTCCATTGCATATACTCTCGAAGAGAATACGCATAACGGCAACGTTACACCTCAAATTTCTATAAAGGACTTACGCCCCGATTCAATATAGAAAAACGTGAATTTGTTTCGGGTGCTTTTTTGTACACCCTAATAACGGGCAAGCAAGCGATTAGCCATTGCCGAAGCTGCCTGATGATGCAGTATTTGCGGGAATACTGATTTGCATATCGTATATCCGCGAAACTCTCTTTTGCTTAATTTTCTTTGCGGCGCAGAAATCACAACCGGACCGACACGCTAATTCTTCTCTGCACAATTTTTCAGATGCCCCGATACAAACTGACGATAGAATACGAAGGCACGCGCTATTCGGGCTGGCAACGCCAGAAAAATGCCCGAACTATACAGGGCGAGCTTGTTAAAGCCGCGCAAACCGTATTTGACGGTGAATTTGAACTATATGGCTCGGGGCGTACAGACTCGGGCGTTCATGCTTTGGGACAAACAGCGCATCTTGACGTTCGTACAATGCTTGCACCCAATATTATCTGCATGAAACTGAACGATGAGTTGCCTGCCGACATTGCTGTTCGCTATGCGGAAAAAGTTTCGCCTCGATTCCACGCACGCCACGATGCCAAAGCCCGCAGCTATCTCTATCAAATTTCGCGCAGACGCACCGCTCTTGGCAAACGCTATGTGTGGTGGATAAAAGACCGTCTGAATATAGATGCAATGCGGCAAGCGGCCAACGAATTTGTCGGTTTGCACGATTTCCGTTCGTTTACTGCCGACGACCCGGATGAAAAATCTACAAAGGTTTCCGTTGAATCATGCAGAGTAGAGTCGGCCGGCGATTTAATTCTCATACGAACGGTAGGCTCGCATTTTCTATGGAATATGGTACGGCGTATGATAGGTTCGCTTGCGGAAGTAGGGCGCGGAACTCTTGATGTGGAAGATATAAGATTTTTTTTGAAGAAAAAGTCCGATGTTCCGGCTCGTTTAACCGCACCGCCTTCGGGATTATTTCTCGAAAAAGTATATTACGACAGCGATGTTCACTCAGGCGAGATTTGTCCGGTGATAAACATATAACCGACGGTCAGGTAATTTTATTCGCATCGAATAAATTGTGCGCCGAAAACTCCCGCGCCATGTCTTTGCGGAAGCATAAAGAGGAAGCCGTTCGCACATACAGACTGCGGAAGATGATTTTCCGCAGGCTCAAGGCGAAAGTCGGGGCGATGCTCCAAAAATCGAGCTGCGATTTCGGAGGTTTCCTCCGGCTCGAAGCTGCGCGTTATATATTGCAATGTACCGCCTGGTTTGACCATACGAGCAACTTTTTCGATATAGCCCTGCTGTTTGCGCGCAAAATCAGCTGTATCGTCGGCATTTCGCTTCCATTTCATATCCGGGCGGTCGGCAAGTGCGCCAAGTTCGGAGCATGGCGTGTGAAAGACCGCAAGGTCTGCTTCTTTTTCGGATTGTTGCGCATGCAAATCGCAGCCGGTCGTGCCGAGCCGAACGCCTAATCGCTTGGCTGAACGCACAATCGGATTTAATTTATCCCGAAAAGCGTCTATTACAAGTACATTGTTGTTTTCGGCTAAGGCGAGTGCCGCGCTGCCCGACCGCGAACCGAGTGCGATAATCGAAGCGTCGGCGAACCGTTCCGCAAACTGAATTGACATAGCCGATGCCGGGTCAATAATATCGAATAATCCATGCTCGTAGCCGGCAGGCACTTGAGCCGGCACATAATTCGATATGGTCAGCATACCCTTGCAAAGTTTTGAAGGAGCAACCGAAACGTCTTGGCTTTCGAGCTGCCGTTGCAGTTCGTCGGGGGATATTAGCCGCAAATTAGGACGTAACAAGGCCGCCGCATTTCTATTGTTGGCTTTAAGAAGCAGAGTAGTTTCGGCTTCGCCGAAGCGTTCGGTCCAACGTTTAACCATCCAGCGCGGGTGCGAATACATTACGGCATAATACCAATAAATGTCGTCTTCATAAGACGGATAGCGTATGCTGTTGATATGGCGCAGAATATTTCTAAGAACATTCCGAACCATACTTGCGGGTTGTTCGCCTTTTATACGGGCGACGGTTGCCGACGACGCGGCTATTGCCTCCAAAGGATCCGTATGTTTCAGGAAAAGCATCTGGAAAAGGGCGGTACGCATGGCATTTTTTACCGGCGTGATGCATCGGTCGAACTCGCCTCGATAAAATCCGTTAAGAATCCAATCGAGCCGCACTTGCCAACGCAATACTCCGTGGATAATATCGGCGAGAAGTTTGGCATCTTTGCCGCTGAAATCGAGCATTTCGGCGGCAAGTAACTTTTCAAGATACGAATCGCTGCGCTCAAAGCGATTCAATATTCGAATAGCGGTAGCGCGAACGTCGTCGTAAGTGGTAATTTCGGAGTTGTTCTCAGAGTCATTTTCAGATATTTCGTTCATAATTTTATCTCAAAAACAGAAGTGCTTTAAGTAAAAAAACAACGCTTTCGACTGCAACAAAACGGCGGTTTTATAGTCCTTGCTTGAAACGACGTTCGTTATCTATAAGTATTTCCGAATAAAATGCGTAAAAACGGTTTTTCTATGTCGCAAGATAACTGTATTTTGCGTACATATAAAGAAAAAATGGCGGCTATAATTGTCGTGTTCGCTATGAGACATTTTCTTGCCACGGCGGTATTCATACTGCTATTTACGGCATTAGCGCAGGCGCAAGGCGGTGCGGACGAAGAATTATCAAGTCCGATAGACCCTATGTCGACTTTTTATCCGTTCCGTTTAGGCGGCGTTTTGGGCGCCGGGCCGGCTGTTCAGAACGGCGAGCTGAAAACTACGGCGTGCGACTGCCCCACCTTTATCGGCGGTGGCGGATATTCTATGCTCGGCGGACTTGCAGGCGAATATTATTTGGACGAAAGCATCGCAACCGGACTTTTACTTACGATTGATTTTCGTTCGATAGACGCATTGTATCGCGAATATGAAGCCGTGCCGCTTATGCAATCGTCAACCGGTGAAATCATAACACAGCGCGTTCAATTTCGCCATTCGGCTACCGTTTCGACAACGGCTTTGGCGGTTAATCCTTTTGTTAAATTTCATCCTTTCAAGAAGATATTTGTACAAACCGGACCAAGTTTTAATTTCGGGATATCGTCGTCGCTCCGACATGAAAAAGAATTATTAGACCACATAGTACGGTTGCCGAATGGCGAAGATGCCGAGATCTCGCTTGACAGAAGCGACCCTCGCGTATTTTCAGCCACAAAAGCGTTGATTCAGGACAGCGAGTTGCCTAAGCTGAAAAATCCTATGCTTTTTTGGAATTTTGCCGCAGGTATTGATATTAATGCCGGCCGCAAAACAGTTCTCACGCCGCTCGTTCAATATTCTGTTCCATTAGGCGAATTATCGTCGAGCGGTGATAAATTCAGCATTTCCAATTGGGCGGTAATGGCCGAAGTAAAGGTAAAATTTCGCTGACGGCAAAGTATTGCGTTCGAGAGGGTTTAGCCCTTACTCACCGTCCGTCGGCAATTTGCCGCAGACAATTTTTCCGCACTTTACAGTGCCATTCTTTACAATGCCTTTGTTTTTTTTTGGCATTGTCGAAGAATTACGGTATTTTTTCGTTTCTTCATTAACTAAACGACAACGTTCTTTCACGAATAGGCACAGCGTTATGAGAAAAATTTGCTACGTTTTGTCGGCTCTCCTCATTTGCTCTTTCCATGGCGTTCTCGCCGGCTCTCCAAGTTCTGCAACAATTAGCTCAAAAGCCGAAGCAGGCGGCGGCAAACTTGCGGCAAATACTGTTATTTCCGTTGTTCGGCCGGAACTTATGCTATATGCACTGACCATCGAGATGCAACCGCCGCAAGAAGGCGGGCTATTAGGCGAAGGCAAAATACGCATCATTAATCTTGGGCATATCATCAATCACGAAGGTGTGGATTACGCTCCTACGGTTAGTGCCGACGGACGCACTTTGTATTATGTGTCTGAACGTCGCGGCAGCAAACTGCGTACAGACGGAAAAGGGCCGTCGCACGACTTTTGGGCGGCAAAAAAGAATAACAATCTCGATACGGTATTTTTTACGCCTTTCAATATAGATACAAGCACAGTATACGGCAACCTTGGCGTAAATACGCAACGCAATGAAGGCGCAGCCTCTATTGCCGCAGATAAGCAAACGCTCGTGTTTACAGGTTGTAACCGTAAAGAAGACGGTCTGGGGGACTGCGACTTGTACATAACGGAGATTGATGGCGATAAATGGTCGAAGCCCAAAAATATGGGGCGAAAAGTCAACTCTGAATGGTGGGATTCGCAACCAACTATAGCACCGGACAGAAGCCGTATTTACTTCTGCTCCAATCGTCCGGGCCCGAACGGTGAAGACAATTTCGATATTTGGTATACTGATTGGGACGACGATGCGCAAGAATGGAAACAAGCCGTTAACGCCGGTCCTAAAATCAATACTTCCGGCAAAGAACGCTCGCCGTTTATAGCGGCCGACAATGAAACTTTATTTTTTGCTTCCGACGGGCACCAACCCAATCTTGGCGGTACGGATTTTTACTATATTAAGCGCGACGGCGATTCGTGGAGCAGTGTTGAAACCGTTGGCGCACCTATAAACTCTCCGCAAGACGAAGAGTTTATCACTCTTCCCGCTTCCGGCGATGTGCTGTATTTTTCATCACGTCGTTCCGATATTCCCGGCGCACAGGGCAATCTTGATGTTTATATGGCATTTGTGCCGTCTTTCTTCAAAGCAACAATTCTAACAGGCGTTGTGCTTGACGAATGTACCAATGCAAATATTCCGGCCGCGATTGAAGTACTTAACCCGATAACGCGCAAAATCTTCCGCGATACGCTTAACGGTTTAAGCAAAACCGGCTTTGAATTGGTTATCAGCAATACCGATTTCGGCCCTCCGAAAGATTCGGTTAAATCGTTCGATATGCAAGTTACGGCATTCAGCTCGACCTACGGCAAAATCGTAAAAACGGTAACAATTACCAAACCGTCGAAAACTAAAAACGAGGCAGAGTCGAAAAAATCCATAGAAGTATCGGTAGAACTTAAGCTTGGTAAGCGTCCCGAACTTGCCGCCGAAATGGAGTATGCTCCTTATATCGTTCGGCAGTCAAAAAAAGATCCTTCTATTGTCGGCTGGAAAGGTCTGCTAATGGAAGAACAAGCAAAAATAGAACTTTATCCGTTACTTAACTACGTATTCTTCGACGAAGGTTCAGCCGAAATCCCCAAACGCTATACAATGTTCAAATCAAGCTCGCAAACAGCCGCTTTTCACGACGAGCGCATTCCGGGGCAAACTTTGGACAAATACTATAACGTGCTGAATATCTACGGCTATCGGATGAAAAAATATCCGAATATCAAATGTACGATTACCGGTTGCAACGACAATGTTACACCGTCGGAAAAGTCGCTTGAACTGTCAAAACAACGTGCACAGATAGTCTATGACTATTTGACAAATATATGGGGTATCGAGGCATCGCGCCTGAAAATGGATGCACGTGCTTTGCCGAAAACTCCTTCTACCACAGGCGATACCGCTAAAATCTCCAAGCAGTATAGTATGGTTGAAAATCGCCGCACAGAACTGACTTTTGATGGAGATCCCGAAGAGGTTTGGCAGGTTATGCGCCCGATTTACGATAATGACCCGAAAATGGTGCCCACGCCCGAAAAAATGACGTGGACAATGAAAAACGGCATCGAAGAATTGCTTGTAGCCAAACGCCGTATAGAAGTTTCGCGCAACGATAAAGAATGGAACACTCTGACCAACGTGGGAGTTACGAGCCCGACTGCGGATTGGAATTGGCATAATAAAGCCGATGATGAACTTAGTGAATCTGTTCTGGACGAAGCACCGTTCAAAGCACGGCTTGTTGTTACAAGTAAGAACGGCACGGAATGTGCCTCCGACCCCGTTAATATAAAAGTTAAAGTGGTTAAGAAAAAAGGTTTGAAGATAGACACCGAAGGCGAAATGACAAAAGAAAAATACAATCTTATTCTGTTTCCTTTCGACAGCTACGCAGCCGGAGCTTTTAACGAGCGCATACTGAAAGAATATGTATATCCTCGTTGCAAACCTTTGTCCGAAATTACAATTGAAGGTCATACAGACGTTGTCGGTATGTTTAACTACAATCAAAAACTTTCGTTAAATCGCTCGAAAACGGTTGAAATAGGCGTTAAGAATGCAACGAAAGGTCAGTTTAAGGTATTGGATGTAGTAGGTAAAGGCGAAGAAGAGCCGCTGTTCGACAATGAATTGCCGGAAGGCCGCCTATACAATCGCACGGTTCAAGTACGAATTTCCAGCCCTATTTCTGAAGACGAGTTCTAACTTTTAATTAAATTGAAAAAGGGCGCATCGTTTCGTTTCGATGCGCCTTTTTCTTTGTGCGTTTTGCAAATCGTAAAGATTCAGGCATAGCTTATCACAAGCGATTATCGTTTTGCTGCGTTTATTTTAGAATATTTTCCAATCATACGCACGATGGCCGGAAAGCAAGATTTATTTATTGTAAAAATAGTTAAGAGTTCGTTTTTTCATTGGATTACGCTGGCTCTTATTATTATAGCCTGCATAATTATAGGAATTGAAACGAACCACGAGTTCTATTCGGAGAATTATTGGTGGCTGCATTTATTAGATAGAATAGTTATTTCTCTGTTTGCCGCAGAATTGGTGCTTCGTTATATTGCCGATGTAAAAACCACCTCGCAAAAGGGACTTAAAAAATATCTTGTATTCTTTACCGACGGCTGGCACGTAATCGATACAGTTGTAGTTCTCGTGTGTTTATTACCGGCTCATATTGAATACTTTGCCGTACTCCGCACATTGCGCATATTGCGCGTATTCTTGCTTATAGATGAATTGCCCCGCCTGAAACTATTGGTAAATGCACTTATTAAAAGCGTTCCTTCCATGGGATACGTGATGCTGTTGCTAATGCTGCATTTCTTTGCATATTCGGTAATTGCAACAGATTTGTTCGGCGATGAAAACGTAGAATTATTCGGCAGTATCGGCACGTCTTTCGTAACTTTGTTTATTGTGGTAACAGGCGACGATTGGGGCAATATCATGAAAAATGTGATTCACAACAGCTCTTCGCTGCCGCCGATGATAATTACATTGTATTTTATTTCTTTTATGGTCATAGGTGCAATGATATTTTTGAATTTATTCATCGGTGTTATTACCAATGAAATATCGGAAATTAAAACGGAAGACGAAAGGAACAGAATAAAAAGAAAATCATTGAGTGGCGAGACAAACGAATCTATTGATGATGTTATAGCGTCATTAGAAAGTCAAATGTTGCAAATTTCAGCAACCGTAGCGCAATTAAAATCGGCAAGAGAAAAAAACAATGTCGCGTGAATCTAATGTTTGCCGACCACATTCGGAAATAATTAATCGTATTTCTATGCTTGTTGCTATGCCGGTAACGGACTTCGGAAACGCCGGCGAAAATATATCGCCCGACGTAGAAATTCCCCAAAGTTGGGTACGTATTCCGAACGGCGGCATGCGAGTCCATTCAATTCCTTTGCGGCTGTCGGGCTATTTATGGCAACCGTTTGCGGAAGTGGCACTCGGCATACGTTTCGGCGATTTAGTTCGCGAACAGCCGCACAAAAGGCTTGTATATCGCGGTTGCGCTCCGCAGACTGCCAATTTCCTTGCTACACTTGGTTTCGAGCAACTTTGTAGCGGTATGGAGGCAATAGTTGCTCTTGCAGACGCAACTTGGGAACGTCCTACGATTCGCGCTCTTGCACGGCGCGGCAGCAGATTTGGCCAAGCGGAAGAGTTCTCGGGCAATATAAACGATGCAGCTATAAAAACTGCCGCCTTGTTCGAACATTCGCGCTATGCAGAACGCCCTAAACTTCGCTATTTATTCCGCCTGACTCCCGACCCGACTACGCGCTGCTTCTATTTTCGGGATAATTCCGGCGAATGGCTGGCAGCCATTACTCTGTCGGTAAAAAATCCGCGACATATAGCCACAGAGTTGCTGTTACGCCATGCGGACGCGCCGGTGGGAGTTATGGAGGCTCTTGTGAGTGCGACGGCGCGAATATTAGCCGATGAAGGCTTTGATTATTGGAATTTAGGCGAAGTTCCTTTTTATGGTGCAACCGCACCTACGCACCGCTTCGCTTCGCTATACGCAATGACAGGACGTTGCATAAAATTCGCCTATAATTATAGCGGGCTTTATGCTTTCAAAGATAAATTTCGTCCTCATTGGCGGCCGGTCTATCTATGCGCACGGCCGCGCATTACTTTGGTATTGCTAGCGGATTTGATGTTCACTTCCGGATTTATGCGATTGGTCGGGAAAGTTGCCGCCGATTTGCCGCGGCAATTATTATCAAACTTTGAAATACAAAAAACGGGGCGATAACAATATCCATGCAAGTTATTCGGAAAATTGCCTTTCCATAGCTCATTTGCTTAATTTTGCATATTCGCAAGTAAATATATATCGCTCTTTAAGCAAATGAATGAATCCGATGCCAAATTGAAACTTCTCTTGGAAATGCGCGCACAATTCCGTCGCGATAACCCGTCGCTCAATTTGCGGGACGATGCCGCCGCACTTGCCCGCATAAAACAATTGGAGGACGAAGCCGTAGAGCGTGAAGCCGCAAAGTTGCGAATAGAGGAAATCGAGAAAACGGCAAAAGAGCGACCTGCCGCCATGAAATACCTTTTAACGAAGAAATATAATATCGGAACAAAGTGAAAAGCCTCGTAAGTACGATTATAGACTATAAAAAATATCCTTCGCCGCGTATGAGGCATCATACGTCGCCCAATTTATACATGCCGGTAAATACAGCGGCCTTTACGCCCGAATATTACCCGCCTGCACCGGAAGTACTTGATTGGAGCGTAATTTTTGCTGACGGAAAGCCGCCGTCCATACTCGATATCGGTTGCGGGCGCGGTGCATTCCTCTTAGAATATGCCGCAAACAATCCGGCCGACAATATACTCGGAATCGAAGTGCGAAAGCATGCCGCAGATTGGATAAACACCGTTGTTTCAGGTGAAAATATCGAAAATGCAACCGCATTATGGTATAGCGTAATCAATGGGTTGCCGTTTATCCGATCGCAAAGCATAAATTCTGTTTTCTATTTTTTCCCCGACCCGTGGATTAAAAAAAAACATCATAAGAGGCGAGCATTTACACAGAATTTTCTGCGTGAAATTTATCGGGTTCTAAAGCCCGGCGGCTTGCTGTATTTAATGACGGACGTGCGCGAAGTAGACGAATATCAAAAAGAAACGATAGCGGAATTCGGCGGATTCTCGATGGAAAATGTAATTTCGTGGAATTTGCCTGCAACAGACCAGGAACGCTTCTGCTTGCGCAAGAATATCCCGTTTGTACGTACTTTATGCCGAAAGAACGACGATAACTGAAAAATACGGCAAACGGTTCCGACATTACGCATATCCGTTCAACGTTTTTACAAGTCTGTTACATTAGGGCGGAATGTAGAAAAAAAACGATGTTTTTGGGCTTTTTGTACGATTTTTACGCCAAAGAATTGGTAGGTTCGGTTGCGTTTTGTAATTTTGCGCTTTCTAACATTGTCTATGTTCAATTTTTTCAAGACCTTGCAATGACAAAAGCGGATATTGTAAATCAAATAGCTGAAACGACAGGATTAACCAAAGTCGAAACCAAAGCAGTAGTTGAAGGCGTTTTTACTTCTATTATGGACGCACTCGCAACCGGCAAACGCATCGAATTGCGCGGATTCGGAGTTTTCAGCGTAAAAGGGCGCAAAGCGCGTCTTGCACGCAACCCGCGCACAGGCAACCCCGTGCCGTTAGACGACCGTCATGTGCCTATCTTCAAGGCATCGCCCGAATTTCAGGAGCGCGTTAACGAAGAAATTAAAAAAACAAACGGCTGATGCTTGTGTTTTGTCGAAATATGCCTCTGTTCCTTAATAATTTTCAACAGAGTGCTGCCTTGTGAAACAAGAATTATCAATAGATGATTCGGAGCATTCGCCCCGAAATAATCCGCAGAATGAATTAAACGGCCGACACCCTAAAGCGTTGGCCGTTATTCTTGCCGTTGCAGGTGTGTTCGTTCTGGCGGCTATATCATTCGGCATAGTGCGATACTTCATAGAAGCATCGCGTCCGAAAACGGAGCAGTTACCTACACTTGCCGACCAAGCCGAAGCAAGCGGTAATACGATGCTGGCTATTTCGCTTAGGAAGCAGTATTGCGATAAATTTCCGAATGATATTAAGTCGCGGGTGCTATTATCAACGGCTTTCGCCCGCAATGGGCAATTCGATTCGGCTAAAACAGAACTTGGCAAAATCGGCAAAAAACGTGAGGCAGGCTCGCTGTTATTGGCAGAAGCGAATACTTTCTATGACAAGTCGGATTTTTCAGCCGCGTCGTTTCTTTATCATCGCTATCTCAATGATTTCGATTCGTCCAATGTATCGGTGAGAATTGATTTAGGTTACGCGCTTTTTCAAAGCGGCAGACGCAAAGAAGGCAAAATAATGACGCAAAGCGTTCTTAAATTTGCCACCGAACAGCCGCTTGCGCTATTTAATCTGGGCGTTATGGCGGCAGAAGAAAACGATTTTATCGAGTCGCGGGCAATGTTCGAGCGTTGCGCCGAGGCTGCCGACAATCAATATCCCGAAATAGCGTCAAAAGCACGCAGTATTTTGAAACGACTTGAAGCACTTAAATAATTAACTATTCCCGAAACTATTTATCCAAAGGTGTACTATGCCATGCGGAAAAAAGCGTAAACGCCATAAAATGGCCACACATAAGCGTAAAAAAAGATTGCGCAGAAATCGTCATAAAAAGAAAAACAAATAGTTTTGAAATGCGGCTCTCCCTACGGAACAGCCGCATTTTTTTATAGTATTTTCCTCATCGAATAAGATGTTTTTAACTTGTAATTTTGTTGTTTTTTCGGATTTCCGCGGTCAGGGAATTAAAAATACAACTATTAGTGTTGTTTTTTACAACCCGTAAATCAACTTATTTGGTTATACTAAATTTTTAATGGATTAAATTTACAGAAAAATAAATGGAATTTATGGATTTTTTACGTGATATGTTAGGCATTACCGAAGATTTTGCCGTTACTCGGACTGATAAAGATGAATCGAACAAAATCATTCATATACACTTGAAATATCTGATAAGGAATTATCAAGGTAAAAAGATATACTAAATTTTAGTAATGCCTGAAATATTTGTACTGTAATTTATTTTCTGTAGGGATATTGTGTATTACTGTTATTCGTCTTTCCCTATTGCCCGCGTTGCCGAGCTTGCACCGCGCAAATCAACGACACGGCAACGGAAAGTAAATGTTGCGTCTGGATTTTTGGGTACAATCTCGAATACTTGCGTGTGTGCAAGTGATTTTGCATCGGTACGGAAATTTCCGTATAATTCTCTTGCTCGTGCATTGCCGTCAATAATTACTATTGAAGCGCGATTATCGCGCCCGTTCCACAGCCCGAACGAGCGTGTTGTAATTTGCGTCGAGCCGTTTTTTTGTCGAGAAATGCCCAGAATTTCGGGCGAAGGGAAATTTTCGATACGAATTGATATGCGGTCGCCGATTTGCCGCCCTCCTACTATTCGCGCAAGCGTCAGGACTTTGCCCGTATCGCGTGCGTCGGGCGTAAATTCAAACGCAGCACCCTGCGGACTTGAAATGCGTTCTTGCGTTCCGTCATACAGCACGGCTTTTGCGTCGGTATTGGTCAGCAGAGGTATATTCGGTTGAATTGTATATGATATGCCCGGATTCATAATGCGGCTTACGATAGGCGCAGCAAACGGTTGCGGTTGCACATTAAATTCTACGGTTGCAGTGCGCCCGTCGGCGGCGCGCTCGGCGGTAACGCTTACGCGCATAACTCCCGACGAAGGCGCGGTGCCGCGTAATAGTATTTCGTTGCCGCGAATTTCAGCTATCTCTGCATTTCCGCCAATATCGGCTGACGAACGCTCTATTTTAACAATCGGCGTTCGCTTCAAATCTGCGCCCGATTGCGTTCCGGTAATAAATATTCTGTTCGACCAAGGATGATAGGCTATTGTTCCTATAGAAATCGAAAACGGGCTGATAGAAAAATCGCCTGACGGCGGACGACTCTGTTGCGTAATTACAATCGGCGGTTGCGTAATATTTTGCTGAATAAGCGGAACGCCTTGCCCTTCCTGACCGGACATAGGCGGCACAAGTGCAATTTTGGATTGAGTTTCCGGCTCGCCGTCGTTTATGATATTAACCGCAAATTGTGTTTCTGCGGTAAGCCGCGTGCCGGCATCGGCTATCATTTGTTCAAGCGCAATATTGCCGGGCGGCGCAACGGGAGTAGCCGTGGCAATAACGCGCACCGAATACGAACGGCTTCTCATTCCTGCCGTAGCGGCCGGTTTCCATATAAATTTAATCGCACGAAGGTCGTCGCGCTGCTCTATGCGAAACATCGGCGCCGGCGACGCACTGTCGGAACTAAGGCGCAACGTTTGCCCTAATGCTGGGTCTTCAATTAAGAATTGATAGTGCGCATCGCGTATATTTCCGGTGAAAACTATTAAATTGGCTGTATCGGGTGCAATGATTTTTGCACCGGCAGAATCGACAACTATACGTGCCGAGAGAACGGTCTTTTCAGGCTGCAACGTAAAAGATTGCTGAAAAAGTGCGGTGAGAACGCTGTCGGAGTCCATAGTTTTCTGTCGCTTGTCGGGCAATAGAAGTATCAGCGCGGCAAGATAGAGAATAAAGTATAACTCTACGTAGCGACGACGTTTATGTGTGCGGCGCTTTTTCATGGGCTTTTAGCGGCGGCTGTTCGATTGTGGAAGTGCCGGCAGCGGCGGCAACAATACGTTGCAATTCGCGGCGAACCGCAGCCTCTATTTCTTCGCGGCGCAGAGCACGTGCGCCCTCGTTAAGTTCGGCAAGTGTTGCGCGAAATGCCGATAAAGCCGTGTTAACGTCGTTCATTGCCGCAAGCATCTGCGGATTGGGGGCAATGGCGAGCGCGGCAATTTCTACGCTCTCTCGCATAGCCTTCGCCATATTTTCCTGACGTTCCGCAATCGCTTCCAATGTTTCGGCTATCGAGTCGAGCTTAATTCCCGTACTTGCGTAATCGCCTGCAATTTCGCCTATTTCACGAATCAGCTCATTTTCTGCCGAAGATTCGGTTTCTATGTCGGTTTCTTCCTCCGAAGGCGAAAAAAACATCACGATAAACATAGCTACCAACATTGATGTTTCCAAAATTATGCCGGCTATCAAATACCAATCCGGGATAGTGTCCATTACGCGGCGCAATCCAACCACAAGCAATAGAATCGCCGCCCCCAAATAAACAAAAGAGCTGATAACCGAAAAATAAAAGCGGTTTACAATTTCCTGCATCCATAAAGAAACGCCGGAAATAAGCCCCAAAGGGTGCAAAACGGTTACTTCGCGGCTCGTATAGCGAAATATCTCGCGTTCGCGGACACATACGCGCAAGCACAGCATTATGGCGGAAAACGGGCCGACGCGGCGTTCATAGCGCAACTCGCGGAACATCGCTCGCAGTACGGCGCGGCCTTCGAGCGTGGCAAGCGTGGAAAGTTGCGTCATAAGCAAAAAGATTTAATCGGGAAACTGACTGAACAACGACAAAAATACACCGCAAAAGCCGAAATATAGCAAGCAGAACGGCTGGCCGTGTCATTGGAACTTAAATCGCCCTGAATTTGAAAGTATCAAAGTTGCGCCGACGGGCAAATATCCGCCAGAACGCATACGCCGCATCGCGGACGACGAGCAATACAAACGGCACGCCCATGCGCAATCAGCAGGTCGGTTAATACCGTCCAATCTTCTTTCGATGTGATTTCCATCAGTGTTTGCTCTATTTTTTCCGCATTTTTGCCTTGTGTAAAGCCAAGTAATCCGGCTATGCGGATTACATGTGTATCCACTACAATTCCGGCCGGTTCGCCGAACCAATGCCCGATAACTACATTTGCGGTTTTGCGCCCGACACCCGGCAAACTCGTTAATTCTTCGATTGTTCGCGGAACTTCTCCGTTGAACTTGTCAATAAGCACTTGGCAACAACTTCGTATGTTTCGTGCTTTATTACGGTAAAATCCGGTCGAGAAAATGTCTTGCTCCAATTCTTCTTGCTCGGCGCGTAAATAATCTCGAGGCAATGTATATTTTTCGAATAAATCACGAGTTACGATATTTACACGCTCGTCCGTGCATTGCGCGGAAAGAATTGTAGCTATCAACAATTCAAAAGCAGACCGATGCAACAGAGCAGTATTTGCGGCCGGATATTCCTTGCGAAGCCTTTCGAGTACTATGTTTATACGCTTACAGTCGTCCATGTTTTAATAATTGCCGGAATAAAACACATAGCCAACATTCATTTTACAGACCAATACTCGGAAGCAAAATTACGAAAAAAGCGTTCAGGTTCGGATATACGCACTTTGTCGGGGTAATTCTGCAGTTTAAGCAACAATAATTGCCTTTGTTTTTGATATTTTTGCCAAGTTCAGCCGATAACCCGCCTAATTACGGCAAGATAAAAAGTACACTGACAACAGAAACAATGATTGAACAGAAACTGAAAATTAAAAATCGCGCCGGACTGCACACGCGCCCTGCTGCAATGCTGGTAAAACTTGCCGCCAAATTCAAATCCGATATTTATTTGGAGCGCGACGGCTACGGAATCAACGCCAAAAGTATAATCGGCGTTATGACACTTGCGGCCGAGCAAGGTTGCGAATTGCTTGTACGTGTAGAAGGCGAAGACGAACAAGCGGCGTTCGACGAGCTTTACGCATTGTTCGATTCGGGGTTCGGCGAATTGTAAATGCTTGATAAACAAGGAATACCGACCAAACACCGCCGAAAGGCTTACTATATGCGTATCCGTTGCGGAACACATCTGTAATTGTTCGTAGAATTTTTTATTTTGAAATACGACTAAATTTGTCGTATTTTTGCGGGCAATTAACATGATTTGCATCTTTTGCGAACAAGTTTTTGTGCGGGGTATTTTCCGAAGTTGCGGATATGCTTAGGCTTTCTAAAAGAATAGAATACGGATTGCTTGCCGTGCAGTTTATCGCTACACGTAACGGCGCGACTGCTACTGTGAAAGAAATAGCCGAGCAGCACAATATATCCTTTGAATTATTGGCAAAAGTGCTGAGTGCGCTTTCAAAGTCAGGTTTTCTTATCTCGTATCAGGGCAGCCAAGGCGGATATTCTTTGGCCATACCCGCTGAGCTTGTAACCGTTGCCGATATAATAGCGGTAGTGGAAGGACGGCAAAATATTGTGGATTGTACTTACGGCGTTATCGATTGCAACTGTGCGGCTTTTCATACATGCACAATCAAATCGCCCATGCAATTGCTACAAGAGCGTATAGACGATGTGTTTCGCTCGATGACAATAGCCGAATTGGCCGGTACGGCCGCGGCCTCGGCCTAATTAAGTAATTTTCAGAAATAAATGCCTTATGAATACAGAAACTAATATTCTCGACGATGTTGTCGGCGGCGAGTACAAATACGGTTTTGTAAGCAACATTGAGCAAGAAATAGCCCCGAAAGGACTTAGCGAAGACATTGTTCGCATGATTTCGGCAAAGAAGGAAGAGCCGGAATGGATGCTTGAATGGCGATTGAAGGCTTATCGAAATTGGTTGGCAATGAAAGAACCGACCTGGGCAAACGTAAGTTTCCCTAAGGTAGATTTCAACGATATCAGCTATTATGCCGCACCAAAATCTAAAAAAGCGGCACCGAAATCACTCGACGAGATAGACCCCGAATTGCGCAGAACTTTCGACAAACTCGGAATTTCGCTTATAGAGCAAGAGCGTATCTCGGGAGTAGCCATAGATGCCGTGCTGGACAGCGTATCGGTTGCTACAACGTTCAAAGACAAACTCGGCGCATTGGGCATAATTTTCTGCTCGATGAGCGAGGCTATACGAGAACATTCCGATATTGTGCGCAAATACATTGGCAGCGTAGTTCCGCCGTCGGATAATTTCTACGCCGCACTTAATTCGGCAGTATTCAGCGACGGTTCTTTCTGCTTTATTCCCAAGGGCGTTCGTTGCCCTATGGAATTATCCACGTATTTCCGCATTAACGCAAAAGATACGGGACAATTCGAGCGCACGCTTATTATAGCCGAAGAAGGTGCTTACGCCAGCTATTTGGAGGGGTGTACCGCTCCCAAACGCGACGAAAATCAGATGCATGCGGCGGTAGTGGAAATTGTGGCGCATAAAAACGCCGAAATAAAATATTCTACCGTACAAAATTGGTATCCTGGTGATAAGGAAGGCAAAGGCGGTATCTATAATTTCGTAACCAAACGCGGAATATGTCTGGGCGACAACAGTAAAATATCTTGGACGCAAGTAGAAACAGGCTCGGCTATTACTTGGAAATACCCTGGCGTTGTGCTAAAAGGCGATAATTCCGTAGGTGAATTTTATTCGGTGGCTGTAACGAATAATTTTCAGCAGGCCGATACAGGCACTAAAATGATGCATATCGGAAAAAATACGCGCAGTCGAATAGTGTCAAAAGGAATTTCTGCCGGGCGTTCCAATAATAGTTATCGCGGTTTGGTAAAAGTTAACAAAACAGCCGAAAATGCCCGAAACTTTTCGCAATGCGATTCGTTGCTCATAGGAAGCGACTGCGGCGCGCATACGTTCCCGTACATCGAGTCCGGCAATAAATCCGCGATTGTGGAACACGAAGCAACCACTTCCAAAATCGGCGAAGATATTCTATTTTATTGCAATCAACGCGGTATATCAACCGAAGAAGCCGTTGCACTGATAGTGAACGGGTATTGCAAGGAAGTTATGAATCAATTACCAATGGAATTCGCAGTGGAAGCTTCGCGCCTGCTCTCGGTTTCGCTCGAGGGAAGCGTAGGATAAATATATCGAAAACAGAGCCGCTATGCTGAAAGTTTTTTATTATGCAAATTGCGAATCCTGCAAAAATGCAATTCGCTTTTTCAAGAAAGAATTGGTTCGCGCCGACTATATCGAAATAATCGAGAACCCGCCGAGTGTAGAAGTTTTACGCATTATCTACGAATTAAGCGGCCGCGACCTGAAAAAAATGTTCAATACTACGGGCAGAGCATATTCTGCCATGAATCTCAAAAATAAGATGCCGTCCATGACAGCCGAACAAGCATTCGCGCTTATGTCTGCCAACGGAAAATTGATTAAACGCCCGATATTGCTCGCCTCGGACGACTGCATTATCGGCTTCGATACTCAAAAGTGGCTTGTTCTCGCGATAAAAGAGGAAATGAACTCTTAAAAAGCGCGGATTAACTATATTTCTGACAACCGCAAGACAATAATATGCTTGAAATTAAAAATCTGTTCGCAGAAATCGAAGGGAAAAACATCCTAAACGGCGTTTCGCTTAACATCCGTCCGGGCGAAACCCATGCGATTATGGGGCCTAACGGCTCCGGCAAATCCACGCTGGCCTCGGTTTTAGCCGGACGCGAAGACTATGAGGTTACCAGCGGCGAAATTTTATTTGACGGGCACAGCCTGCTCGAAATGCAACCGGAGGAACGCGCACGCGCAGGTATATTTCTGGCTTTTCAATATCCGGTGGAAATTCCCGGTGTTTCAACTGCAAATTTCCTTAAAGCGGCGATGAACGAATTGCGAAAAAGTCGCGGACAAGACCCGCTTGACGCTATGGATTTCCTTGCTCTTATGAGAGAAAAATCCAAACTAGTAGAAATTGACCGCAGTTTTTTGCAACGCTCGCTAAATGAAGGCTTCTCGGGCGGCGAGAAAAAACGCAATGAAGTTTTCCAGATGGCAATGCTCGAACCGAAACTTGCCATTCTCGACGAAACCGACTCGGGGCTGGATATAGATGCCCTCAAAATCGTTTCAAACGGCGTAAACGCTTTGCGAAACGACAATAACGCATTCGTAATCATCACGCATTATCAACGCCTGCTGAATTACATTATACCGGATTTTGTGCATGTATTTTATAAAGGCAAAATCGTCCGCTCCGGTGGGAAAGAACTTGCTCGAGAGCTGGAAGAGAAAGGTTACGACTGGCTGAAAGGCACGGCGTAATATTATGGAAAATAATGATTTGCACGGTAAACTACTCGCAGACTTTCATCAGTTCGAGCAAACATTGAACGGCGGAATAAATATGCCGTTTCAAATATTGAGGCGCGAAGCTGCGGAACGTTTCCGCGCACTCGGCTTTCCGACCATACGGCTTGAGGAATGGAAGTATACGAATGTAATGCCGCTGATTAAGCATGATTATACGGCTTTGCCGGCCGCGGTGCCGCCCGTAGATGCTTTTCCCGCGCCGCCGGATTTCATTCCCGAAAATGCCGTTAAAATTATTCTGATAAACGGCCGGTTCTCGCCGGATTACTCACTGCCGGACGCAATGCCCGCAGGCCTCGGCGTTTCCTCGTTCGATACAACCGATACGGAAACAAAGAATATGATTGGGAAAATACTCGATTTTTCCGACAATGCTTTCACAGCTTTAAACACCGCATTTGCGTATTACGGAGCAGTGCTGAAAATAGCCGACAATGCTAATATTTCACAACCTATAACCGTATTGAATTATACAGATGCACGCGACGCGGCAATCTTTGCACAACCGCGTTTGTTTATATACGCTGGACGCAATTCGCAGGCTTCGATTATCGAATATTCGGCAACCATAGGAGAGCAACCGGCATTAGTAAATTCCGCAATAGAAATCATAGCCGCAGAAAATTCATCTATTCGGCATTACATCATCCAAGACGATACGGCGGCAAAAATTACGGCTTCGCACATACGCCAGGCAGCTGCCAGCCTATATTACGCAGTAACGCTTACGCTCGGTGGGCATTTCGTTCGCAATACGGCCGTTGCGGAACTTGCCGCGCCAGGCGCAGAAGCGCATTTTTACGGACTTGCACTCGGTTCGGACAAACGGCTTATTGACAATCACACAATGGTAGACCACGCCGCGCCGCATTGCCAAAGTAATGAGCATTACAATCACATTCTCGACGACCGTTCCACAGCTGTATTCAACGGAAAAATATACGTGCGAAAAGGTGCGCAAAAAACAAATGCCTATCAGTCAAACAGAACAATTTTGATGTCGGGCAGTGCAACGATAAACAGCAAGCCGCAGCTAGAGATTTACGCCGACGACGTAAAATGTTCGCACGGTGCGACTTCCGGATGTTTGGACGAAACGTCTTTGTTCTATTTGCGCTCTCGCGGAATTTCCGAAGAGAAAGCCAAGGCACTTTTGCTTCACGCTTTTGCAGCCGAGATTTCGAATAAAATCCAAATTGGGAATACGCGCTTAAAGATTGATGAAATTATAGCAAAACGGTTGCATGACGAGGAATAAATGATAGTAAAAACCGAAATACCTCGGCAGCCGGAGCCGATTCACGCGCCCGATTGGTCGGCAGTTCGCCGCGATTTCCCCGCACTTGCGGTGGAAGTATACGGCAAACCTCTCGCTTACTTGGATAATGCCGCTACTGCGCATAAGCCGCAATCGGTTATTGACGCAATCGTGCGGCATTACACGGAATCGAACGCAAACATTCATCGCGGCTCGCATTATCTCAGCCAAAAAGCAACCGACGAATACGAAAATGCCCGAAAAACCGTGGCGCAATTTATCGGTGCAAGCGACAGAGAAATAATCTTCACTCGCGGTGCCACCGAATCGGTAAATCTCGCGGCGGCCACTTTCGGACGACGTTTTTTAGATACGGGCGACGAAATAGTAGTCTCGGAAATGGAGCATCATTCGAATATCGTGCCGTGGCAAATGCTTTGCAAGGAAAAAGGTGCAAAGTTGCGAATTATCCCCGTTTCCGACAGCGGCGAATTGATAACGGATAATCTGGAAGCGTTTCTTGGCAATAGAACAAAACTTGTAGCATTGACTCATGTTTCCAATTCGCTCGGCACTATAAACCCTGTTCGAGAAATTGTGGCGGCCGCACGCGAACGCGGAATTGCGACTTTGCTCGACGGAGCGCAAGCCGTTCCGCATCTGCCGGTAAATATACGCGAGTTAGGTTGTGATTTCTATGCGTTTTCCGGACACAAGCTGTATGCGCCGTCGGGTATCGGCGTATTATTCGTCAGCAAACGGTTAATAGATGAATTGCCGCCCTATCAAACAGGCGGCGGTATGATTAGGCGCGTAACTTTAGAACGCTCAACTTTCGACGATGCACCCGGAAGATTTGAAGCGGGAACCCCGAATATTGAGGGTGCAATAGGATTGGCGGCCGCCATAGAATACGTGCAATTCATAGGGATAAGCCATATTGCTGCACGGGAGCAAGAGTTGCTTGGCTATGCAAACAAGAAATTGGCAGATGTTCCGGGCTTGAAAATATATGGCGAGGCAACCGAGAAAGCCTCTGTTATTTCTTTCACTCTCGGCGATATTCACCCGCACGATGTAGGCTCTTTTCTCGACCGCGAAGGTGTAGCCGCACGTGCCGGACATCATTGCAATCAACCCTTGTGGAGCCGTTTCGGCGTTCCGGCTACAACACGTGCTTCTATGGCGTTCTATAATACGGAGTCGGAAATTGACGCATTAGTCGAAGGGTTGCAGGCGGCCGTAAGTTTTTTCTCGTAATATCATTTTTGTCCGTATAATGTAAACAGCGAAAGCCGCAACACTTTCTGGGGCAGTAAAAGCAACCCGTCGTATTGCGGCTGATGCGCTTCCCCGCAAATTCTTCAGAATTTCTTCTTTAGTTCTCCGAGTGTGTCACGCAGCGTTGCGTCAGACTCGAGATAATTTTCTATTGTACGGCAAGAATGTATAACGGTAGTGTGGTCGCGCTTGCCGAAGCCCGCGCCTATGGCTTTAAGCGAAAGCGGTGTCAGTTGTTTGGCCAAGTACATTGCAATTTGCCGTGCAAGTGCGATTTCATGCTTGCGCGACGCACCTTCAAGCAACGGAACAGCCAACCCGTAATAGCCTGCAACTTCGCGTTTAATATCGTCCAGCCCGAAGCGGCGTTGCTTTGCGGCGGCTGTCGCGGATCCCTGCACAACTTCTTTGGCAAGGTCGAGCGTCAATTTGCGGCGGTCAAGCGAAACTTTGGCTATTATGCTGATAAGACAACCTTCTAATTCGCGGACACTTGTAAATATGTGCCGAGCGATGTATTCGGTAACGTCAAGCGGCAAATCAAAGCCTTCGTCTGTACTTTTTCTTTGAAGAATCGCCATTCGCATTTCGAAATCCGGCGGCTGAACATCTACGGTCAGTCCCCATTGAAAGCGCGACACAAGCCGCTCGTCTACGTCGGCAAGCTCTTTGGGCGGCTTATCGCTTGTCAAAATCAATTGTTTGCCGGATTGATACAATACATTAAACGTATGGAAAAAATTATCCTGCGTTTTTTCTTTGCCCGCAAAGAACTGAATATCGTCTATAATAAGCGCGTCTATACTGCGATAAAAATTTGTAAAATCATTTACTTTGTTGCTTTGTATAGCATTTACATATTCTATCGTGAAGCGTTCGCTATTGGTGTATAGAACGCGAGCCGAGCGATTGTTTTGTGCAATTTGATTGCCTATTGCCTGCACAAGATGGGTTTTGCCCAATCCGGTACTGCCATAGATGAACAGCGGATTGAAGCGTGTGCCGCCCGGATTTTCGGCAATGGCCAGCCCGGCCGACAATGCCAGCTGATTGCTTTCGCCGCGTATAAAATTACCGAAATTATAACGCTGATTCAGAAATGACGGAAACGAATCCACGGCCGGCACAGCGGCAAACGGCAAAGCCGGTTGTTGGGCGGCGGGAGTACTGCGGAATGCCGGAAGTTTTATGGCGCGTTGCTCAAGCGTATCTGTACTTTTCTTTACGACTACGTTGTATTGCAACCGTGCTTTCGGTCCGAGCGTCTGATATATCGTTTTCTGGAGAAGCTTGTAGTAATGCTCCTCTATCCATTCCAAGAAAAATTGTGACGGAACTTGCAACGTTAATACGTCGCCGCTCCAGCAAAGTGCCGAAATAGGTTCGAACCATGTGCGGAACACCTGCAAATCAACGTTGTCGGCAATAATATCAAGGCATTTTTGCCATAAAACGCCCGCCTCCGGGTCGGGATCCGCTGTAATGCGATGCTCTTTGTTAAGAGCCGCCGGACGTGTCGCAACGGCCTTTGCAGCCTGTGCGAGTGCCGGGAACAAATGTAGTGTATCTGAACGTTTAGCCAAAATAAAATTCTCCGTAGAATCGCCGGGGGGAACGATGCTTCGGGCAGTTTGTCTGCTCTGCGAATCAATTGACGCGGCCGCGCTTGCAGCTCGAATCAATAAGTACAAAATTCTTAAAATATGGGCAAATTGTAAAGAAGAAAATTTTACAAATCGAAAATAATTTTCTTGGATATTTCACGAAAAACGTAAGGCGTTGCAACATGCAAACTTAACACCAAAGGTAATCTGCAATAAGTGCGCAAACGGCGTTCGACAGACACGGAAATACAGCGTAAACTATTGTAAAACAATGTCTTGCGACGATTGATTTTCAAGATGCTTTATTGCCGTTCGGCACAGTTTCCGTAATTTTCGCCCCGAAACAACGCAAGACATGACGTTTACAGAGTGTTTGTTCGCCAAATTGCCATGACAACAGCCGACAATAACGGCACAGAGCCTATGGGCGTGCGCGCCACGCTGACCGAAATGAGTTTTTTCGGACATCTTGAAGAGTTGCGCAAACGCATTATGTTTGCATTGCTCGGCCTTATGGCGGGCTGTATTATATCGGGTATTTTTGCCGACCAAATCATCAATTACGCTCTGATGCTCCCCGCGCAGGCCGCCGGACTTCCATTGCAAAATCGCCTTGTTTTCGGACAGGTATTTCTATATTTCAAAGTGATTCTGGCAAGCGGCGTAGTTGTAGCCATGCCGTTTATTCTGTTTCAATTATGGAAATTTGTCGCTCCCGGTCTCTACGCTCATGAGCGTAATTGGGCCGGAAAAATTACGGCTTTCACTTCGATTTGCTTTTTGTCGGGCGTTGCGTTTGCCTATTGGGTAATGATACCCTCAATGCTGAAATTTACCGCACATTTCAATAAATTCGGCGGCGCGGAGAATAAATTCGACATTACCGAGTATTTCGGATTTATTACCACTACTGCAATTTCGGCCGGATTGATTTTCGAGCTGCCCATGATAGCATACGTTCTTACGCGCGTCGGAATGCTTACGGCCGAATGGATGCGCAATTATCGCCGCTATGCAATAGTATTGATTTTGATAGTTGCAGCCGTGCTTACGCCAAGCCCTGACCCCGTCAATCAACTTATCTTTGCCGCACCGCTTTGGGTTCTGTACGAAATCAGCATAATTATCTCTAAATTTGCCGTTAAAAAGCGAACGGAACCAACCGAATAGCACCTTTTTACGGCGTTATACCGATTTCATTGCGCATATTAATTTGTTTTTATGACCTTAACCGATGTCAGTACACCTATCGCCTCGCATCTCGAAGAGTTCCAGCCGTTTTTTAAGGAAATGTTGCGCTCAAAGACCGCATTGTTAGAGCTGGTCATACGCTATATGACACGCAGGCGCGGCAAGCAAGTGCGCCCTGCATTAGTATTTTTGGCGGCGGCGGTCTGCGGCGAAGTCGGTCGGCGCTCGCATATAGGCGCGGCTATGGTAGAGCTGTTGCATACTGCTACGCTTGTGCATGACGATGTGGTAGACGAGGCCGACGAGCGGCGCGGAATGGCAAGTATCAATGCAGTATGGAAAAATAAAGTCGCTGTGCTTGTAGGAGATTTTCTGCTCTCGCGCGGACTGATTATTGCAGTAGAAAACGAGGAGTTCGATTTTTTGCGCATTACTTCCGGCGCGGTACGCCGCCTGAGCGAAGGGGAATTATTGCAGATACAGAAGTCGCGGCAACGCTCGATAGACGAGGAAACGTATCTCCGCATTATTTCCGATAAAACCGCCTCGCTTATTTCCGCCTGTTGTGAAATCGGTGCTATAAGCACTACCCGTGATGCCGATAAACATAAGGCTCTGCGCGATTACGGCGAATACGTTGGGCTTGCATTTCAAATACGAGATGACGTTCTCGACTATACCAGTCGCTCGAAAGTGCTTGGCAAGCCCGTAGCCAACGATTTAAGAGAAAAGAAAATAACTTTGCCTTTGATATATGCTTGCTCGCAGGCCGGCACCAAAGAAGCAAAGAATATTATCGGCATGGTAAAATCCAAAAAACTGACCGACGAGAATATCACCGCAATAATGGCATTTGTAGAGAGGAACGGAGGCATTGGCTATGCAATCGGCCGTGCCCGCGAGTTCGCCGCCATTGCGCAGAAATCTTTGGATATATTGCCGGATTCTCCGGCAAAAAAATCGTTAATGGCTTTTGCCGATTATTCCGTCAGCCGAATAAAATAATATACGTCCGCAAAAGAAGATATATGGCATCTTCCGCAATTATACTTCCATACGGCGGTAAAATGCCTGTGATAGGCGAGGATACGCTGATTTGCCCCGGTGCTGTGGTAGTAGGCGACGTAACAATAGGCAACGAGTCGTCGCTTTGGTTCAATTCCGTGGTGCGCGGCGATGTGTTCCATATACGCATCGGCAAACATTCCAATATACAAGACCTTTCAATGCTTCATGTTACCTCCGGAAAATACGCTTTGGAAATCGGCGATGACGTTACGGTAGGACATTCGGCCGTTTTGCATGGTTGCGTTGTTCGTAGCAGCTGCCTTATAGGAATGGGCGCACGTGTTCTCGACCGTGCAATTATCAATTCTTACTGCATAGTTGCGGCAGGTTCGGTTGTGCGCGAAGGTTTTATTGCACCCGAAGGAACGTTGATTGCAGGCATACCTGCGCGTGTAAAGCGGGAATTAACCGATGCAGACCGTGAAATGATAGACAATTCCGCTACGCATTATGTAGAAATTGCACGTACTTATCGCAAAATATTTGCCGCTTAGACTGTTTTTCGGATATTTGGTGGCAGTCCAATAATGCGCCTTGCCGTTGCAACTGCTTTTCAGTATCCGACACGCAACTCGAATGTAGCCCAAAAGTATTCGCCGGGCATATTCCCGCCATTGCGATTTTGATAGTTCAGCCGCAGGTCTGCAAAGAAATTACGCATAATTTCGGCAAAAAATTGCAACCGAACTCGGCGTGTATAGCTGATATTTCCACGCAAAAAGTTATTGCCCACACGAAAAGATTCCGGATAGAGGAAATCGGCATCGCCGCGCAAAGCATCGCCTCCCACATTGCCTACTGGATATGCAATTACTCGCCCGCCAATGTCGTAATCCTTTGTTATTATCTTTCCTGCCGAATCCAGATAGTTCTCGCCATGCCGTCCGTAATCGAGGTCAATTTGCACGAAAAAGCGCGGTGCAAACCAATATTTGGCCTGTAATGCCCAGCGGTCGCTGTTAGGTTGCATATCATAGCCGATCGGTGCGCCCAAATGCGTCCAGGAATTTGCAATGCCGCGATGCGAATACACAAACGGATTGATGCGGACATACTCGCCCGTCAAAAGCAAAGGCGAGTCGGCCGCGTCAAAAGTTTGCGAAAGGCCTATTTGCCAAGCATTTTTATTGCTGTTGCCTGTCCACGACGTATCGTCAAGCCGCGAAAAGCTTAGGTCATCTATCAATAAATCTCCGTAAAGCATTGCGCCGTTCCACGGCCGCAATGCTGCGTCGATAGCGAGCAAAGAATTGTCGTCGCGGCTTTTCTGCGGTGTGCCGAGTCCGGTTGAAACGTAAAAGCCGAGCGGATTCAGATAAGCGAAATCAAGCCCTCGCCCCGAGTACACTATCATATCGGTTATCGAAGCGGAGAACCAATCGGAAGGAGTAATCGAAAGCCTATGCGCACCGATATATTTATTCTGATATGCGTTACCGGCCGTATCCACGCCTTCAACCGCACCATGCGTAGAAGTGAAACGTATTGATTTGTATGGTACATCAAGCAAAAATGCGTCGAATAGCGGAGTATTGCGCGAAAAAAGCAGATTATCAACGGGCGAAAATCCAAGCGCGAACGGTTGCCGTCCGAAAGATGCTCGCAACCACGACGACTGATATTGCACGTATCCGATATAGCGGTCAAAGAATTTTTGTTCATCGCTTACAAATTTGAAACTGCGCCCCAGAATCGGGTCTGTTGAGGCAACGGTGCGCGGCTCGCCCTCTAAACGAACTCCATTGGATAAATCCAGCATAAAACCGAAATTTTCGCCTATCCTGCCTATTGCGCGGCCGCCTGAACGCGCAAGCCCGATGGCACTATGTTCGCCGGCCAGCGAGGCTGTGCCGCCGCGTATCATACCCGTTACATCTCCTATAACCGACGCATTGCCGTCATCGTAAGAAAGAGTGCGCAAATGCCCGTTTTTCTGTAATTCTAACCAATGCGCAGTGCTGTCGGGCGTAACTTTATCAGAATCGGACAGCCAAAGTAATGGCGCGTAATAGTCTTCGATATAGCGTTGAAAATCGTATAATCTGCTGCTCGCATCTAAAAATGCGGCATCGTTGGCAGAAGAATGAAATTGTCCGTTCAATATAGTCAGCGGCTGTGGCAAAACGGCGTGTTCACCTATCGGCAACAGCCCTCGCATAGAGCGCAACAATAGATAATCTGCCGAAGCAGATTCGGCGTTAATATCGAAATTTTGCGCCGCCGCAGTTGCCGACAACATACAAAAACATATCAAAAGCAGGAGATATTTCATGCGATAAGCAAAGTAACGTTACTTGGCCGAAGCCAGCATTTTCAGCCCGATAATTCCGGCAATAATAGCTGCAATACAAAGCATTTGCGGTAAATTGAGCACTTCGCCGAATAGAACGCGCCCTAAAATTGTCGCTCCCACCGTACCGATACCAGTCCAAACTGCATAGGCCAAACCAAGCGGCAAAGTGCGTACCGCAAGCGAAAGAAATATGTAGGTAAGTATCATACCTGCCGCCGTAAGAGCCGACGGCAATAACTTAGTAAAGCCTTCGGAATATTTCATTCCTACAGCCCAGCCTATTTCAAACAGTCCGGCTATAAGCAGATAAATCCAGCCCATATCGAGCTCAAAAATGACAATAGCACGTAAAAATAAATATTATTCTGCAAGCGAATGGTCTATTGCCAGACGAGCAATGCAGGCTATACCGCCGCCCGGCAAAGGCTCTATCGCAAGCGTACCTCGGCAAAAATCTACTATTTTCTTGCTGATTGCAAGCCCGAGTCCCGAGCCTTGTTGCTCATGCTCTTGCCGCCCGAACTGCATATAACCTCCTATTTGGCGTATTTCCTCCGGCGACATTCCGCGCCCGCCGCCGCTAATCTCTATGATAAAATTTTGTCCGTCTGTACGCGAAATTATAGAAATATGCGTACCGGATTCGGAAAATTTGAAAGCATTATCCGTCAATTCCTCTATGATTTTGCTCAAATGTTCGGGAGCTATCTTAACTGCGGCATCATTGAGCATTATTTTCATGTCCGCGCTTCTGCCGTAAGACGAAGCGACGGAATTTGCCATAGTTTCTATGATATCTGCCGCGGAATGTGTTGAACTATTGGTAAATTGCTTCAACGCGGCCGGGTCGCGTGCAAGCAATTCGAGCCGCGAGAACAAGAGAAAATTTTGCACAAGCCTATAAAGCCTACGCCCCGACAGATGAATCTCATCGAGCATTTCGGTGGCATCTTCCTGCGAGAATTCGGCCCACGATTCTTTGAGCATCTTGCTAAGCCCCAATATACCGTTGAGCGGTGTTAATAATTCATGCGGCAAAGCAAATGAAAGATTGGCACGGAGCGTATCAATTTTTTCTTGTGTTTTTGCTTTTTCGGCGGTTGACCTGTCCAATCGCACGCGCACCGCCTTAAGCAATTCGTCAAGTTGGAAAGGCTTGGTCAAATAATCGTCTGCACCCAAATTCATACCTTGCCTTATGTCGGTCTGGTCGGCTTTGGCAGAAAGAAATAAAAACGGCACGGTAGAAGTTTCCGGATTGGCGCGTACGGTTTTCAGAACGGCAAAACCGTTCATTTCCGGCATCATAATATCCGAAATAATCAAATCGGGTATTTCTTTTAGCGCAACAGCCGTACCGATACGCCCGTTTTCAGCCTCAAATACTTCGTATCCGTTTACTGTTAAAATCAAAACTATACCTTCGCGAATGAGGTCTTCATCTTCAATCACCAATATTTTATTCATGGTTCTGCTGTCATTTGTTGTACGGGAAGTGAAATGGTAATGGCGGTGCCTTTATTTATGGCCGAGGTAATGTCTATTTTTCCGTCGAGAAGTTCTACGGCATTTTTAACTATAGCCATTCCCAAGCCCGTACCGCTTACCGAAATGGCATTGTCGGCACGGCTGAAAGGCTCAAAAAGCCTGGGCATATATTCCGGTGAAATACCTACGCCCTCATCGGTTACGGTAAATATAAGCGTATCGGGTAAATTTTCAATCGAAAACAGCACAAAAGTATTTGAGGGCGAATATTTCAAGGCGTTCGACAGTATGTTCGCCAAAATCCGGCGCGTTACTTTCAGGTCTATTACCGCTTGCTCACTTGTGCCGTAAAAGTCTGTGCGAATACGTTTGTTGCCCTCTGCAAACGCAATTTCCGCATCTTCGGCCGCTTGTATGCAAAACTCGCGTATGTTGACCGATTGCAGATTTATGGTCTGTAGGTCATGCTCGGTCTCGCCCAGCAACAACACATCTTCGAGCAACCCCGTAAGTTGTCTTACTCCTATCTCGATATTGTTAAAGTAGCGGTCTTGTTGCTCTTTCGGCCAATGGTCAGAATAGTTTCGCAGTAATTGGGAATACGATAAAATAGTGGTAAGCGGTGTGCGAAATTCATGCGATACCATTGCCACAAAATTTGTTTTCAGGTCGTTAATCTGTCGCTCTTTTTCAAGAGCAACCTGCGCTTTATGCTGCGCTTGACGAATTTCCGTCAGGTCTACTACTGCATGCGCACTGATTTTATCGCCGTTGTTCATAAACAGCGATGATGTTGATATGCGAATGTCGAGTGCGTTGCCGGTGCGATCCATTATCGAGAATTCCCGCGTTGACCCGGCCCTGTCGCTTGCCATAAACTCATTGTATAATCTACGTGTGGGCTGCCGCTGTTCTTCGGCAAGAATCAATTCTATCGGTTGCCCTAAAATTTCGTCTTTTGTGCAGGAAAACATAGCACAATAAGCGTCGTTAACGCGCAGAAAGACACCTTTGGAATCAATTACGCACAATCCTATATCAATAATATCGAAAATTACTCCGAACAGCCTTTCGCGCTCTTCGAGGGCAAATTCGGAGCGTTCGCGCGCTTCAATTTCATGGGCAAGTTTGGCTATAATTTCCTGCAATTCTTCGGTACGCCGACTAACGTTATCCTCTAATTCTTCATTGATTCTTTCGAGTCGTCGCTCTGTGGCTTTGCGTTCGGAAATATCGAAAAACGTAAGCAACAATAAAGTTCGTCGGTCGAAAATTACTGTTGCAGCCGATTGAATGACGGGAATTTCGCGCCCGTCTGCGGTGCGTATATTTTTTTCTCTGTCGTAATACAACATAGACAGATAGTTCATCGCCAAAATATCTTGGCTTAAATCTTCAAAAAAATCATCGGCATTTTTTCCAGCCAAAGGTTCGGGCAAGCTGTTCAACACTTCTACGGCGGCAGGATTGGCATATTCTATCGTGTGGGTGTCCGGCGCAACCAATACAATACCCGAATGAACATAGTCAATTATGGCCTCGTATTCAGTCTTGATTTTCTGCAATTCAAGTGTACGAACGGCTACTCGTTGTTCTGTAAGGCTTTCCAGATTCGTTACCTGTCGTTGCAACGTTAAGTTCTCTATACGAAGCACAAGCGCAAGCCCGGCACTTTGCAGCAGCATCAAACGCTCCGGCGATATTTGCGGCGGTGTTTGATTGAAATATACAACGATAACTCCCGACATATTCAGCCCGACGACGAGCGGTATGCCGAGTGCCGCAACCACTGTTTCGTTCTCCGATTTAAGTTCGTGTATAGTAGGCAAAGGATGCCGAAGCACGGCTGCCGTTACGCCGTCATCAGTCAAATTCCGAAAAAGTGTTTCGGCGCCGGTAAATTCACTGTCCGGCTGGGCGGCTATAAGTCGGAAAGGGTGCTTGTATTCGTCCGCAAGGTACAATGCAGTCATATATTGCAACGGTATGGCTGCAAATACTTTCATGCTCGAGTCAATAATATCGGCAAGGTCGTGCGGCAACTCAACGTTGCCGATAAATTTGCCGAATGCCGTGTCGAACGTTTCCCAAGAGGTCGGGCTGTTCGTATTATGTATAGTCTGATTTTCCAAGAACAATATTTAGGCAGTTACACAAAAAGTCTGAAATTTACTTTGAGAAACAGAGACTTTTTCATTACGGTATTTTCTTCTGTTCAACAGTCCGATACTTTGCACGCATTCTCAGATTACAGTTGCAAAGAGTCGAGGGTTCCTTCGTAGTCTTGAATTATCTGTTCTTGCAGTTTTGTAAATATATTATCGGGCAGACTCAGCGTTTTCCACGCTATTTCGTTCGGCTCCGGAACAATTTCTTCCGACGACGAACCGAATCCGAACATTTGCGCCGATATCGAGGCTATATGAACGGCGGCCACGAGCTCGTCGGGTTTATCGTCGTTCATTCCGGTATGCGCATATCGAATAACGGCTCGAATTGGCGGCGGCATTTTCCATTGCTCGGCCAGAAGTTCGCCCAAAGCATTATGCGAGATACCTACCGTTTCTTTCAAGGCTGACCTTAGCGTTATCTTTCGCAAAGCAACGGTTTGTAATGCTTGCGAGAACTCTTCGGGGGCGCATTGATACAGCAGTAATTTACCCAAGTCATGCAGAATTCCACCCAAGAAACAATGCTCCAGCCCTTTGCGGCCGGCTTCGCGGGCAAGAGCGCGCGCAATTACTCCTACTGCCGCCGAATATTTCCAAAACTCTACCGGATTGAAATATGCGGAAATTCTCACATTAGAGAACACATCTAAAATTGCCAGCGCGGCCACAAGATTTTTCACTTCCGCAAAGCCCATATACATAATGGCTTTATTCACGCTGTCGATGCGCCCCGAATACCCGTAAATCGGCGAGTTTGCCGCTTTAAGCACACGCGCCGCAGCCGCTTGGTCGCTGGATATAACAGCAGCCACATCGGCGGCAGAGGAATTCGGATTATTCATCGCTTCGGTTAAAGCAGTATAAACCGTAGGTAATGTCCTAAATTCATCTATTCTTTGTAATATTTTTTCTGCTGTTATCATCTGCCGCCGTCCAATTGTTCTTCTCTAAGTATTTTCCACGCCTGCATTCTAATCGCCGCCTTGAACAAATCGTTCTCGATGGGGCCGCGCGGATTCCAAAAAACCCGCTTCCGTAAATATTTTAGACCGCGTTCGAGCAATTCCGGCGTTAAGCGTTGCCACAGCGGCTCAGAATTTTGGGCTTTTCCATGAATAGACACAAATAAAATTCCCCAAATTTTGAACAATCCCAAGTGTTGTTCTTCAATTTTAGTTTCGGCCGGCAGCAGTAAACGCCCGAAACCGTTAATAAGCGGTTGCGCAAGCGCCATACCCGCCCTTACTTCGCCTATTGGTATTACGGACTGATTCTTCATAGCAGAGAACCCAAGTAGTTGAAATATAATTTATCAATAGATGTTATATGTTGTATTTTTTACCGAATTTTCATTTATCGGGCAATTGCAAAACAATAAAAACCGCAAATAAATCCAATCTGAGCGATATGCTTAAACTTCGGTTAATCGCTCGTCTTGATGTATAATTATCAAAGATTTTAAATTTGAAGCCCTCATTAAATTTCGCTGCGTCTATTCTTTTTCACGGATATTATCTCGCTCTATTGCCGGAAATATCGTAAACTCAATAAATAAAAACGCCAAATTAAGTGGGTTATTCTTTATTTTTGATTGCAATGCAAAATGCTTTTTGAGTAAAATATTAAGCTCCGTATTCAAGAAGTGCCGTACATGGAAGCCCGAAACTTAAAATTTAAAACGTCGTAACTCATTGTTATCTATGCAAAACGAACAATTCCGCAAAAAGATGCTGCACGGTTGGTATTTTTACGATTGGGCCAACTCCGCATACGCTCTTGTAATCAATGCGACGATGTTCCCGATTTATTATTCTATGGCGGCACGCAACGGCGATAGCGATTACGTGCAATTTATGGGCCAAACATTTCTTAACTCCGCATTATACTCCTATGTAATTGCTCTTTCGTTTATAGTTATTTCCATACTTACGCCGTTACTTGGCGGAATAGCCGATTATTCGGGCTCGAAGAAATTGTTCATGCGGTCCTTTTGCTGCTTGGGTTCGGCGGCCTGCGTAGGATTGGCATTTTTTAACAGCGGAAACTTGGGCTACGGATTGCTGTGCTCGGCAATTGCAAACATTGGGTTCAGCGGCAGTTTAGTGTTCTATAACGCTTATTTGCCCGAAATTGCCGAACAAGATGAGCAAGACGAGGCAAGTGCAAAAGGTTATGCAATGGGCTATGCGGGCAGCTCGCTGTTGCTTATCGGTTGTTTGATTGCGATTATGAAGCCCGAATTTCTGGGATTAAGTCGTTCAGCCGATACTTCCGATGCAGATTGGTTTGCTGCGGTCGCACCATTTTCTTTTGCGGCCGTGGGAATTTGGTGGGCAGGATTTGCTCAAATCACTTTTGCGCGGCTTCCTCGCGGCGGCGTTCGAACGCACGACGGTTCGGCGATTATCTACAAAGGCTTCCGCGAACTGGCCAAAGTGTGGCGAGCCTTACGAAAGCAAAAGGTGCTCAAGTTGTTTTTAACGTCGTTTTTTTTCTTCAGCATGGGAGTTCAGACCATTCTGCTGTTGGCAACGCTTTTTGGTAAGAACGAGATAGGCGTTAAATCCGGCGATTTGATTGCAACAATTCTTATTATTCAATTTGTGGCAATAGCCGGCGCGTGGCTATTTGCAAAACTTTCCGCAATACTCGGCAAAGGGCGAATAGCCGGAATAGGCAATGTTCGTGCCTTAATTATTGCCGTCGTTATATGGATAGGAATATGTTTCGGTACCTATTTTGTGAACTCAACGCTCGGATTCTTCATAGATGCAGCCGCAGTTGGCTTGGTTATGGGCGGCATCCAATCGCTGGCACGCTCCGCTTATTCCAAGCTTTTACCCGAAACCGACGACCACGCCTCATATTTCAGCTTTATGGACGTATGCGAAAAAGTTGGTATAGTTATCGGTATGTTTTCCTACGGGGCAATAGCCGACTTCACCGGTTCAATGCGTAACGCAATAGCCGCTCTCGCGCTGTTTTTTACCGTAGGACTGATTATGCTTCTGCTTACAAAGAAAAATCTGCAAAAAGGCATAGCCAAGTCATAAAGAAAGGACGCTTTGCGCAAGCCTGCAATATTTTATCCGCTTGCACTTCGTCGAATTTGGAATTTTACTGTAAATTTGTAAAAAACATATTTTTACCAACTTTTTCAGGACAATCTCATGTACGGAAATTTAACCGTTATTGACAGCGATGAGCAAGCGCGTTTGCTTGATGAAAACCCCGAAAAACTGCGTCAGTTCGAGGAGCGAATTGCTCGCGGCGAAAAAATAGAGCCGCAGCATTGGATGCCGAAAGAATATCGCCGACAACTTATCCGTATGATAGAGCAACACGCGCACTCGGAAATTATAGGCGCGTTACCCGAAGGCACATGGATAACCCGTGCGCCCGGCTTCCGCAGAAAAATGGCTCTTATGGCAAAAGTGCAAGACGAAGTAGGCCACGCACAACTTCTGTATAATGCCGCAGAAACTCTGGGCAAGCCACGCGAGCAAATGATAAACGATTTGCTTTCCGGCAAATCAAAATATTCCAATGTGTTCAATTATCCTGCAAAAACTTGGGCAGATACTGCCGTAATCGCTTGGCTTATAGACGCTTCTGCAATTATCAATCAAGTTGCCAACTCAAAAGGCAGCTACGGCCCCTACGCACGGGCTTTGGAACGGATATGCCAAGAAGAGTCGTTTCACCTGCGATACGGCTACGACAGTGTTGTAACGTTGGCAACCGGTACAAAAAACCAACGAGCAATGGTTCAAGATGCACTTAATCGCTGGTGGCGACCGGTTATGCACTTTTTTGGTCCGCCGGATTCAACAAGCGAACATACCCAAATTCTGATGCGCTGGAAAGTAAAAATGGCCAGCAACGACGATATGCGGCAGCAATTCTTTAATCAATATGTGCCCAAAATACGCGAAATCGGACTTGTAATTCCTGATGCCCAACTTGCCAAAGACAAGGAAACCGGCAAATGGACTTACGGCGATCCCGATTGGAGCGAATTTTTCCGAGTTATCAAAGGCGACGGGCCTTGCAATAAAGAACGGCTTGCCGTTCGCCGTGCCGCCGAAGAAAACGGTGCGTGGGTACGTCGTGCCTTGCGTGCTCCCGAGGCTCGCTACGCTGTGCCGCTTTCGTAATTTCAGGGCAGTATCAGGCAATAACAAAAAAACCGCCGAAAGGCGGTTTTTTTTTGTTATACCCGACAAGCTGATTGTTGCGGTTTACAGTTCTAATTGGAATCTCACGACTACGTCGAAACGACTGTCTATATGCGGAAAATATCCAGAACCGCCGGAAATTATTTTGCCGTACTCGGCTATTGTATAAAAATCGGGCGGATTTTTCTTTGTAATCGCTTCGGCCACCTTGGCTACTTCGTCCGGTACGGGAATAACGTGCGGAATACGGTAATAATCTTTTACTCTGACGTTCTTGAACTCGCCTAACAAGTATTTTTTTATGGTGCCGCCGTCATAGTAGTACAGATGATAGCGCACGTATTCGAATTGTACGGAATCCGGCGGCGGATCGCCCGGGCCTACGCGAACGGAGTCTATCCAATAGGCAAATTGATAGAAAGAAGATGATTTTATTTTCTCCTTGTTATCGCGATATTCCTTGTATTTGTTCAGATCTGTATAATCTGTACTTGTGTCCGGTGCGTGCTTTTCGCGCCACTTGGCCACAAAATACAGCGGAAGCTGAATATTGTATTTGCTTACGGCATCAATAGTTTCGTTATAACAACCCGAAAGCAGCACGGGCAGCAGGAATCCGGCAAAAATCAGAGCGACAATCCCTGTTTTCAATATATTTTTCATTTTAGTTTCCTCTCTTATTTTTGTTGATTTCATAACTGTCATCAAGTGTATCGTTCTTGCGCGTATCGGCATCAATACTCATAAACCACAAAGTAAATCCGGCCGCAAGAATAGGTTGCGAAGCATACGCGGCATCGGCGTGAAGTTCCAATATGCCCGTTTTATACGAAATTCCTGCACCGACGCGCATATCGGTAAAGCTTGCTACGTCCATTTTCAGGTCTTCCTGATTGCGAATTTCACTGTACGGACTTTTTGAAATAATACTGAAATCCTTCTCACGTACCAAAGTTATTGAGCCGCTGAGATTTTCGTATTGTACGCCGCCATACAGACTAAAGCCCGACTCCCATGTTTTGCTGCCATGCAAACCTACGGCAAAAGAACTGATTGAAATACCTTGGTTGCGTGCAAGTGAATGATAACCAGCATTAAGTGCAACGCCGATAAGTGAATCGTCGGCAAATAATCCTACCAAGTGATTGAATTGCTGGCTACCCATTATGCCGAAATACGTAGTCGAAACATCTTGAAGCGGAAAAGTGGCAAACCTGAATTTAAGTTGCGTGCGGGTCGGTAATCCCAGCCCTATCTGAATGGCGGGCAAGCCGGACATAAAAGATATGTTGTTGCCTTCCATAAATGCCACAGTCGAAGGCTGTTTGGGAATTTCGGACGGCGGTATGCCTGTTTGCGGCGCACTGAAAGTCGGCGTGGAAACACCGCCGTAAACAGTTGGTTGCGATACAGTTCCGCTTGTATTGCGTGTTTCCGTGCCGCCGCGTCTTTCCGCAGTCTGAGTGATGCTTGTATTGCCGTATTCATCGGGCAATGTGGCATCGTAAGTTGTTTGCGACGACGGAATAATCATACCGCATACGGAAATGTCGAGTCCGAGTCTCCATTGCCGCGCATATCGCGCTACCGTAAAGGCGTTAGAATTAAAACTTTCGCCTATTGTCGTAAATAACGGCTTAAAATATCCCGACGCATTTTTCGAGGTAATCAAATTAAACTCCCTCGAAATAGTCAAACTGTCTCCGGCTTTTGCTACCGTAGCGGCACAAATAAATGCCACTCCTAATGCTAAATTCCGCGCCAGATTAGGTACACACCGTAAAAATGCCATAACGTAACCCCTTTCTAAGAAAAAAATACAATAATCGCCTCACGAAAATAAAAACTTTTGCGCATACAAGCGGTGTGTTAATCATTAGTTTACAAAGAAAAAATCATCTGCGTTCCGTCATAGCCGGGCAGTCGGCTTATATCGCTTCTCCGGCCGGTGAATCTATTTTTGATTTTCTTGCGATTGCCTGTATTTTGCAAATTAAATTGAATCTGAAATCTGTTGCACGGAAGCCGTTTTACAATCTGCAAGTTTGGCTCTTTATATTACATTCCCTGCCGTAGCGCGGCGAAAGTTCGTATTTTTGCCGCATGAAATACAAGGATAAACCAATTGGCGTTTTCGATTCGGGTGTGGGCGGACTTACCGTGTTGCGTCAGCTGTTGCGCTTGTTGCCGGGCGAACGTTTCATTTATTTAGGGGATACCGCGCGCGTTCCTTATGGTAACAAATCGGCCGAAACCATAAAGCATTACACGCGGCAATGCGTGGAATTTCTTATGGAACGCGATGTTAAGCTGATAGTTGCGGCTTGCAATACTGCTTCGTCGTTTGCGCTGAACGAAGCGAAAGCACTTTCCGACGTACCCGTAATAGACGTTATTTTGCCGGCCGCACAGGCCGCCCTCGAAACCACACGGAACGGGAACATCGGAATTATAGGAACACGGGCTACAATCGAAAGCGGAGCGTATCCGGAAGCGATAAGGATATTTCAATCTCTTCGCCCGCCGGCAACGCGAAGCGTTCGAGCATACAGCACGGCCTGTCCGCTGTTTGTTCCGCTGGCCGAAGAAGACTGGGGCGAACGTCCTGCGGCGCGTCTGATTGCGGAGGAATATCTTGCACCATTCCGAGAACGCTATATAGATACATTGGTTTTGGGTTGTACGCATTATCCGTTGTTGGCTGACCTAATTGCAGACTTACTGCCGAGCGTTTCGCTGGTAGATTGCGGCGAATACGCTGCCGAGTCCGCACACACCGCATTGGACCAGCGCGACGGCCTGCGCAATGGTACGGAAGCAGCCGAAATACAGATATTTACCACCGATATTTCACTTTCGTTCCGAGCGGTAGCCGATAGATTTCTCGGTTTTTCTACTCCCGAACCGATAAATGTGGCCGTAGATCATCATCGAGGTATAAGACTGCCGGACGACTTCACGCCCGAATACTACGTTCTCGACCAATACTCCGGAGGCGGACATGGACGCTGACAAACTTGTTGAAGAGCTTGCCGCAAGTTTTATGCAGACAGTAGCCGTTCTCGGTAAAGTCGTTATATCGCTCGAACGCTGGCATGAAGGCAGTCATTCGTCGTTTGTGGCGCAAAAATCCGGTGCTGCGGCACGGTTAATTGGGCTTGGGGCAGCAGACGTGATAGAGATTGAAACAGCGGGGCGGCTTCACGATATAGGCAAAATCGGATTGCCCGACTCGATTTGTGCCAAAGCACCAAGCGATATGAGTTTGGAGGAATTTCGCGTATACTCGGCGCACCCCGAAAACGGGCGGCTCATTTTATCGCCGCATCAACATTTTGACTCCGTAGGGCAAATTATTGCGCAACATCACGAAAAATACGACGGCACCGGATTCCCCGACAAACTGCGCGGCGAACAGATCCATATAGGAGCGGCTCTGATTGCCGTGGCCGATTTTTATCACAACGGAATGCATCGTAAGTATCCCGGTCGCACTACTCAAACATTTATTCCCGGCACCGGAGAAAATTACATACGCGCCACCGAACCTCGTTTTGCTAACGTGATGAATGCTCTGCATAATCGCTCGAAGCGATGGTTCTCGCCACAAGCCGTAGATGCGTTTACTTCCGTAATCGAAGCCGAACGCCGCTCTCTCGGCATCCGTACAGTTATGCGAGTAGGCGTAAACCAGCTGAAGCCCGGAATGTTTTTTGCCGACGACTATTATGCCTCCTATGGACTGCTGTTGGTGGCACGCGGCGAACCCGTGAACGAAGAGTCGCTTCCGCGCCTTATGCACCTCGCCGAAATAGGCGAATTGCCGCAAAAAATTTTAGTTATGCGATAACTTTATTTGCAATTTGCAAAACGAACTTAGATGTATTCAGTTCATCTGCCGAATTTCGACGGTCCGTTCGATTTGTTGCTTTATTTCATAGAGCGCGACGAGCTGGATATTCGCGACATACCGATAGCCTCGATTGCACGCGACTTTCTGGACTATGTTCGGTTAATGCAATTGTTCGACCTCGAACTTGCAGGTGATTTTTTGGTTATGGCGGCAACGCTAATGCAAATTAAAGCCAAGATATTGTTGCCCGCCTCTGCAAACGACACGCCCGAAACTTCCGAAGATGACCCGCGCGCCGAATTAGCGCAGCGGCTGATGACTTATCGAATATTTAAGGAAGCAGCCAAGAATCTTGGAGTACGCGCCGAAGAGCACCGCTATGAACTTTATCGCAGAATGTTCGACGGCGAGCAAAGGCATTTGCCTTACGGCGACTCGCTGAAAAATGCTACGCTGTTCGACCTGATACGCGCTTTGCAAAAGGCTATAGCCCGTGCGCCGCGAGAAATTCCGCCGCATATAGTGCAATCACGCGAAGTTACCGTAGAGGATAGAATAGAGGAAATTCGCACGATGCTTGCCGCACATCGTTCGATTAGTTTTTTTCGGCTCGTGGAGTCGCTTCCGCGCAGTTACATAGTGGCCACGTTTCTCGCTGTTCTCGATATGGTAAAAAGCGGTCTTGTCCGCATTATCCAACACAATTACACCGAAGATATTCTTATCGAACGCCCCGAGTCCGACTGACATTCGCCGTAATGTTCGCCGAAAAGGTTAATTTTGCAGATAATTTCCCGACAATAAAGAATACCCCGAAAATAGGGGCGATTATTTTTTTAATACACACAAGGATAGCATCATGCACATTGCCGAACGGATTTCGCGGCTCGGAACGGAAACCGCGTTTGAGGTGTTGGTTCGCGCACGCGCACTCGAAGCGCAAGGAAAAAATATCGTCCATCTCGAAATAGGCGAGCCGGATTTCGATACGCCGGCCAATATTATCACGGCCGCAAAAGATGCCCTCGATAACGGTTATACGCATTATACGCCAAGCGCAGGATTGCCCGCCGCACGCGAAGCGATTGCCGATTATATCAATAAAACGCGCGGCTACGATATGTATAACGCCAATGAAATAATCATCACGCCGGGCGGCAAGCCGATTATGTTCTATGGACTTATGGCTACTGTTGACCCCGGCGACGAGGTGATTTACCCTAATCCCGGATTCCCGATTTACGAATCCATGATTAATTTTCTCGGTGCCAAACCGGTGCCGTTGCCTTTGCGCGAAGAAAAGGAATTTCGCTTTGACGTAGCCGACCTTGAAGCGCGAATCACTGCAAAAACGCGCATTGTTATTATCAATACACCGCAAAATCCCACCGGCGGAATATTGACGGACGATGACCTGCGCCAAATCGCAGAGTTGGCCGTCAAGCACGATTTAATTGTTTTATCCGATGAGATTTACTCGCAAATAACATACGACGGCTTCAAGCACGATACGATAACACGCTATCCGGGAATGAAAGAGCGTACAATTTTGCTCGACGGATTCTCCAAGACTTTTGCAATGACCGGCTGGCGACTCGGTTACGGCGCAATGCCTGAGGATATTGCGAAAGTTGTAGCCAAACTTCAAACCAACAGCGTAAGTTGTACCGCCGCTTTCAATCAAATGGCAGGCATCGAGGCTCTTTCCGACCGCACTTTACCTCGCGTAGGTGAATTTGTCGAAGAATTTCGCCGCCGCCGCGATATTATCGTGGCAGGATTGAACTCGATTCCGGGCATACGTTGCCATAGCCCGAAAGGTGCTTTCTACGTTTTCCCGAACATAACAGGCACGGGAATGACTTCGCAACAATGCGCCGACTTTTTCTTGTATGAAGCCGGTGTAGCCTGCCTGAACGGTGCAACTTTCGGAGCGCACGGCGAAGGCTTCATAAGATTTTCCTACGCCAATTCCATTGAAAATATACAAGAAGCAATTCGTCGAATCAGTGTCGCGCTTGCATCAAGATAATCGTTGTGCTTTTTAGAAATAGTCAAGCATAAAACAAAAAAGAGGCCGCTCAGCATATTGAACGGCCTCTTTTTACTTTTTTAGTTAGTGTAAATTCAGCATGGTAACGTCAATTCCCAAAGCGTCGGCAACCCCTTTTCCATATTCCGCATCGGCTTTATGGCAATTGGCAATATGCCGTTCCTGAATAAATCTTTCCGCACCGCCAATTTCCGCCGCCGTATTCTTAAACAATCTTTCTTTTTGTTCGGCAGTCATCAATCTGAAAAGATTGCCGGGTTGCGTGTAATAATCGTCATCGTCTTCCCTGAAATTATAGTGCATTGCATCGCCGCTTAATTTCAAGGCCGGCTCGGTATGTTCGGGACTTTCCGACCATTGTCCGTAACTGTTCGGGAAATAATGAATAGTTGATCCTTCATTACCGTCAGTACGCATTGCGCCGTCTCTATGATAATTATGGAACGGACAGCGAGGCTTGTTAACGGGAATTTGATAATGATTTACGCCTAATCTGTAACGTTGCGCATCGCCGTATGAAAAAAGGCGGCCTTGCAACATTTTATCCGGCGAGAATCCGATACCCGGAACTACGTTGGCAGGATTAAAAGCGGCTTGCTCCACATCAGCAAAGTAGTTTTCGGGATTTCTGTTAAGTTCCAAAATGCCGACGTCTTTTAACGGAAAATTGCCGTGCGGCCATACTTTCGTCAAGTCGAAAGGATTAAAAGAGCATTGCTCGGCTTGCTCTTCGGTCATTACCTGAATCTTCACGCGCCATTTTGGAAAATCACCTTTTTCTATGGCGTTATACAAATCCCTTTGATGACTTTCCCTGTCTTTTCCGATTACGGCCGATGCTTCTTCATTTGTTAAATTCTTAATTCCCTGCTCAGTTTTTAAGTGGAATTTCACCCAAACGCGCTCATTGTCTTTGTTAATCAGGCTAAACGTATGGCTTCCGTAGCCGTTCATATTGCGATATGACGCGGGAATACCTCTATCGCTCATTGTAATTGTAATCTGATGCAAGGCTTCGGGCAGAAGCGTCCAAAAATCCCAATTATGATTGGCACTTCTCAAATTTGTTCTCGGGTCGCGTTTTACCGCTTTGTTCAAATCGGTAAAGCGATAAGGGTCACGTAAAAAGAATACCGGCGTATTATTTCCCGCCAAATCCCAATTGCCCTCTTCCGTGTAAAATTTTATTGCAAATCCGCGAATATCACGCTCTGCATCGGCCGCGCCTCTTTCGCCCGCCACTGTCGAAAAACGAACAAATACATCTGTTTGTTTTCCAATTTCGGAAAAAAGTTTGGCTTTGGTATATTTTGAAATATCATGCGTAACGGTGAATTTTCCGAAAGAGCCGGAGCCTTTGGCATGCATTCTCCTTTCGGGAATTACTTCGCGGTCGAAATGCGCAAGCTTTTCCAAAAACCAATAATCCTCCAATAACATCGGGCCGCGCCTCCCGGCGGTCTTTACGTTCTGATTCTCCGCTATCGGTCTGCCGGAAACCGACGTAAGATTCTTTTTATCTTGCTCTTTCATCTTTTTCTCCGTTTTCAGATTAAACAAAACTTTTTTCAACACAAAACTATTCATTATTTTTGATTGATAAAAACGATATTTTCGATAATGTATTCGATAAAAACGATGAATATAAGACAATTTGAATATGTATTGGCGGTGGCCGAACACCGTCATTTTGAAACGGCTGCCGAAAAATGCTTCGTTACGCAATCCACTTTGAGCGCAATGATTTCAAAGCTGGAAAGCGAATTGGGTATCATTATTTTCGACCGCAGAAAAAAGCCTGTGGATATTACGAAGGAAGGAGAAAAAATTATAGAACATTTAAAAATCATCTCAACAGAGATAAATCGTCTGGACGAATTATCCAAGGAAATAAAAGGCGCAATTAAAGGTGTAATAAAAATAGGTTGTATTCCTACCGTTGCACCATTTTTACTGCCGATATTTTTACCTGATTTTTCGACAAAATACCCCGATTTGATAATGGAAATAAAAGAAATAACAACCGATGAAATTATTCGCAGGCTGAAATCAAGAGAATTGGATATCGGTATTATTTCTTTTCCGATTAACGATGATGAATTGGCTGAGTATCCAATTTACAGGGAGCCGTTCGTTTTCTACGATACTTCGAGAACGTCGGAAAAAGAAATAAATACAGAAGATATTTTATTGGATAATTTTTGGCTGTTGGAAGAAGGTCATTGCTTGAGGAATCAAGTGCTTGCCGTATGTTCAACAGAGAACAAGAAAATAAATTCATCGCTGAATATTAAATTTAAGGCCGGCTCGATTGACAGTTTAATACGTTTTGTTCGGGCAAACAACGGAAAAACTCTGTTGCCGTACTTGGCTGCAATTAATTTTTCGGACGAAGAGAAAAAACATATTCGTTATTTCAGTACGCCCGTTCCGTTCAGAAACGTGGGATTATTGACGCATCGCTATTTTGTAAAAAAAACAATACTTCGATTACTGCAAGAAGAAATACGCAGAAAAATTAAATTAACAGATAGAATAGAAATTTCAGATGAAATAAAACAGTATTAAATTATATCAGATAATTTCAAGCAAAACACCAAATCTTAATCCCCGTGTACTTATTGTGCAAGCGTTCAAATTAAATTTTTTCATTATGGAAATCAATATCACGGCACCGGCCGGCAGAATATCGGCGCGTTGCGAATGAACTCCCGGTATTGCTATTATTTCGGGAGGCGAAAGCCGCAACAAACGTTCCGTTATTGCCGTTGCTTCATCAAGGCTCAATTTGTACCCATAAATACGTTCAGGAAAAAATCCGCCGCAAGCAATAGCAGCGAGTGTAGTGGCTGTTCCGGCTACGGCAATAGGGTGATAAGTCGGCAAAGTGTCAGGTAATTGTCGAAAGATAAACTCGGTAACGGCATACACAGTTTCTTTTTTTGGCGGCAATGTGTCGAAAAAACGCTCGGTAAGCCGCACCGCACCGATATTGACACTTTCTCGATATTCTATCAAACAGTTGCGTCCGGCAATTATTTCTGTACTGCCGCCGCCAATATCAATTACGACAGCCGGCGCATTGCTTTCCGTAGTGCCTCTAAAAGACAGAGCGGCTTCAGTTGCCCCGTCTATCACTCGAATTTCCGCGCCGATAATATTGCCGAGCGCAGCACATACTTTATCACGATTCGCGGCATCACGCAATGCACTTGTTCCGACGGCAACAACGGTTTGTACATTCAATTCATCGCAAATTGTACGATAATGTCGCAAAATGTTCGCTGCACGCTCAATAGCTTCGCTTCCAATATTTCCCGCCGCATCTACACCCGCTCCCAAACGCGCTATTGAGTGCTCGTCGCGCAACACGCGCAGTGTGCCGCCATGTGTGCGTTCGCCGATGGTCATCAGCAAAGTATTGGTTCCAATATCAATAGCCGCTACACGCATAAACGGTTGGTAATATGGCGGTTTCAATTTATTTGTTATTTATTCGGCCTACTTTTCTTCACCCGTGTCATGGAAGTATTCGTAGAGCCGTAGTGACGTTTTTTTACCTGCGAACAACGCTAATTCTTCTTCGGAGGCGCGGCGAACGCCCTCGACCGAGCCGAATTTTACCAATAATTTTTGAGCAGTTTTTTCGCCTATGCCCGGAATATCGGTAAGTTCGGTATGAAAAACGCGCTTATCGCGCAGTTGCCGGTGATACGTTACGGCGAAGCGGTGGGCTTCATCGCGTGCGGACTGCAACAGCCGTAAACTCGTCGAGGTTCGCGGCATCAAAACAGGCTCGCTTTCATTAGGCAGGAACACTTCTTCGAGGCGTTTGGCAAGGCCGATAACCGTAGATTTTTCGTTCATTCCCAAGTCGGTAAGAGCTCCCATGGCGGCCGAAAGTTGGCCTTTTCCGCCGTCAATAATAATTAAATCCGGAATCGGCAACTTTTCTTCCAGAACTCGACTGTAACGGCGGTGTATAACCTCGCGCATGGCTTCAAAATCGTCATTTCCTGCAAAAGTTTTGATTTTGAATTTGCGATATTCGCTTTTGGCCGGGCGGCCGTCAATAAATACCACAAGCGAAGAGACATAGTCGCTTCCCTGCAAATGCGAATTATCGAAACATTCTATTCTTCGTGGCGGACGGCTCATTCGCAGGTCGCGTTCGAGAGACAGCACACCTCGCGGCAATGATTGCTCGCGACGGGAACGCGCTATAGCAAGCTCGCGCAGTTGAAATTCCGCATTTGTAACCGCCATATCAACAAGTTTTTTCTTATCGCCTATTTTCGGAGATTCTATATTTACGGCGGATTTTTTGCGCAAACGCAGCCATTCGCGCAATATGGGCGTATTATCAGCCTCACATGAAATAATAATTTCCTCCGGCGTAAAATCGTTATCGAAATAATATGTTTCTATTACGCGCCGCATCAGCTCGGCATTGTCGGCCGCAAGCGAAGTTTTCAGATAAAAATGCCGTTTGCCAATCATTTTGCCGTCGCGCACATTGAAAATCACGGCGCATACGTCCTCGTCTTCACGTGCAACGGCAATAACGTCGCGCTCAATATCATCAACGGTTAATATTTTTTGTTTTGACGAATATTCGCGCAAGGCTGACAGACGATTTCGCGCTACGGCCGCTTCTTCGAAATTCATGGCATCGGCTTGGCTTGTCATTTCGGCTTCAAGAAGTTTCTCTACATACCGAGCGCGCCCGCCAAGAATTTCGGCACATTGCTCAATATATGAATTATATCGCTCTCGGCTCACATAACCTTCGCAGGGCCCTTCGCATTTCTTTATGTAATAATCTAAGCAAACCTTGAATTTGCCCGCGACTATACTTTGTTCGGTAAGCGGTAAATCGCAACTGCGCAAAGGGAACATTGCATAAATCGTTTTCAATAAATAATGCAGATATTTCCCGTCCGTATAAGGCCCGTAATACCTGCTGCCGTCGCGCATTACCTTTCTCGTTGAGAACACACGCGGAAACTCTTCGTTTGTAATACGTATAAACGGATAGCTTTTATCGTCCTTCAGCAATATATTATAGCGCGGCTGAAACCGCTTGATTAAATTATTTTCCAATATCAGTGCTTCAACCTCCGAATCGGTTACAATAACTTGTACGTCTCGGATTTTAGATACCAGAACTTTCGTTTTGGCATCAACTATACGCCCTGAATGGAAATAAGAACGAACGCGGGAACGCAAACTTTTCGCTTTGCCCACATAAATAACTTCGCTATCGGCATTGAAATACTGATATACTCCGGGCTTGGCGGGCAGGTCGGCTATTTTATCGGCAAGTATTTGCCGGTAATCGTTCCGTTGTTGTTCGTCGTCGTTCATAATGCGAAAATGGCTTGGTAATTCTATTTTTCTTTCGACTAATGCAAATATACATGGCACGAATAGACAAAAAAAAGCGGACGTTTATTGCAAAACTAATACGGTGCGCTCTATTCGGCAGCGTTGAACACCTGCGACGACTTGTTTCCCAATATCTTTAATCAAAAAAAAACGGCAGTCGCAACTATATGCTTCTGCCGTTGAAGTTCGGAAAACATTGAAAAAGTTTCCCTGCAAGCCTATGCGTAAATGACGCAAAGAAAAAGCGTCGTTTCTGCAAAAATATCCGCTGAAATGCCTTTCTGACTATTCGATGCCGCTTCTGAAATTACACGGCACGCCACTACATTTAATAACCACAGCGCAAAATTATCATTTTTTTTCAAAACAAGATGTAACAAAAAAAAAAAATGTTTGTCAAGATGTGCAAATCTGTATAAAAACGATATACCCTGCTTTCATATTCGCTATTTTTTCCGTCATTTCCAACGATTTACGCCGTTTGAACGTCATTGTGCGGGCTAAATAATTTGTATCTCTAATTTCAGGTTTAATACTGTGCGGCAAGAATCACTTACTTTTCTGACTGGTTACCTTAACAACAACTCGCCTGTCGGTTTTGAAACGGCCGGACAGCGTTTATGGCTTGATTACATAACACCTTACGCCGACGAAACTTTTACAGACGTTTACGGAACGGCCGTTGCCGTGATAAATCCGGGTGCGGATTACAAAGTAGTAATTGAGGCTCATGCCGACGAGATTTCGTGGTATGTGAATTACATTACAGAGTCCGGATATATTTACTTAAAGCGCAACGGCGGTTCGGATTATGCCATTGCTCCTTCGATGCGGGCAAAAATTCATACGCCCAACGGTACGGTTACGGGTATTTTCGGCTGGCCGGCGATTCATGTGCGCGATAAAGCCAAAGAAGAAACGCCCGGTGCAAAAAACATATTTATAGATGTAGGTTGCTCGAATCGCGATGAGGTCAATAAACTCGGTATTGACATCGGCTGTGTTGTAACATTCGATGCCGACATGATGATAATGAACGAAAAATGGATTGTAGGGCGTGCTTTGGATAATAGAATCGGCGGTTTTATGATTGCCGAAGCTGCCCGCAAACTTAAAGAAAACGGGATTAATCTGCCGTATTCCCTCTATGTTGTGAACGCCGTGCAAGAAGAAGTCGGGTTGCGTGGAGCAGCAATGATAGCCGATAGAATAGCTCCCGACGTAGCGATTATCACCGACGTTACGCACGACACAACCGCTCCTATGTACGACAAACAGCTACAGGGCGAGCGCACCTGCGGCAAAGGCCCCGTGCTTACTTTTGCACCGGCTGTTCAGAATAATGTACTCGCAATGCTTTTCGACGCTGCAAAAGCAGTAGAAATTCCCGTGCAGCGCTGTGCCTCGAGCGGTTCGACAGGAACAGACACAGATTCTTTTGCTTATTCGGGCAAGGGCGTGGCATCGGCTTTGATTTCACTTGCCCTGCGGTATATGCACACAACAGTGGAAATGGTTCATACAGACGACGTTAACGGCGTTATCGAGCTTATGTATCAATTTCTTGCAAAACTTCCGGCAGGACACGATTTTCGTTACATTAAATAATTGTGCCGATTAAACGCACGCCACACAAAAGAGTTGTTCCGAATTTGAAATAAATCTTGATTGCTCAAATTTCGGCAGGGTTCGGAACAACTCCGTGTTGCGGATGGAGTGTTACTTACATTGTGGGTTTGCCTGCGGCAATTTTCCGTTTTACGGTGTTAGGCCGGCAGAATATTTATCCTGAAAGCAGCAGTGGTTTCAATATCCGACAATTTCTGTATAATCTCTATCCAATGCCGAGCAATTTAATTTGCAGAATAACGGTACTATTCGAGGAATAATTTTTCCGCGTTCGGGATCAGAAGCCCCATCGAACGAATAGATTGAATTATGCGTCGCATTACATCTGCGGATATATTCGAGTCGCGGCTGATAACGTCAAGGAAAAAGTCTTTCGGGATAAAGCAAGCCGCAACGTCGGTTAGAGCGCGCGCGGTACGGAATCGTTGCTGTTCATTCACCACGCTTTCGATGCCGAACATATCGCCTTCGCCTACTTCGTAAACAGATATCGAGTCGCATCCGTCGTCGGAAGTTATTGTTAGTGCAACTTTGCCGGAGCATATACAATACACGCCGTCGGCTTCGTCTCGCTCCGAGAATATCACGTCGCCTTCATTGAATTCAACGCATCTTTTAGCTTCGTTTTGTTGACGCAATAAGTCATCGTCGCATCCGGCGAATACGCTAATCGGACGCGCTTTACAACACGCACAATTCGGCGTTTGCTTGCTCATAACGGCGCATTTTTCATAATGTTCTGATTTATTCTGACTTGCTGGTCTGCAAAGGTAAGTCCGTGCAATGCTCTATTATATGACAAAAGTCATATACAAAGTATTTTTTGTAGAATAAGCAGCTGAAAAACGGTGAAAAATGTCGGTTTATATTATGCGAATGTTCTTTAATCTCGGATATTTGCGGCACGGCGATATTCGCGTAAAGCGTCGAGTGCCTGGCGCGGAGTTTCGCATGGAATTTCGATAAAAGTCTTTTTTTTCACGGCCGTAAATTTTGCATTGCGCATCGAGGCCGTGTGCGCAGCAATTGGCGCAAAATAATTTGCATAGAAAAAAGTATCTGTTTCGGGCGGAAGTTCTATGCGCAACAGTTCGTTTTTTATGGAAACACGCACAAATCCCAATGCAACAGCCACAGCACGCAACCGTGCGCCCAAAATAAGATTTTCGGCTTGTTCGGGCAATGTTCCGTAACGGTCGCGTAATTCCGATGCAATTGCGAGCGTTCCCTCTTCCGAACGAATATTATAGAGTTTTTTATAGAATTCGAATCTGTCTGTATCGCTCGCCACATAAGAATTAGGTAAAAGTGCATCGCCGTCTATATCAATAGCAATATCTTCATTGGCGTATACCGGCTTTGCAGAATCCGCGTCGAACACGTCGGCAAACTCTTGCTCGCGAAGCTCGCGCACGGCTTCGTCAAGTATTTTTTGATATAGATCGAAGCCCATTTCGACGATAAATCCACTTTGTTCGGCACCAAGTAAATTCCCCGCACCGCGTATTTCCATATCGCGAAGCGCAAGCTGAAACCCTGAGCCGAGGTCGGTACATTCTTCGAGGGCCTGCAACCGTCTGACCGACGAACGCGAAAGAGAGCGTATGGGCGGCGTAATTAAAGCGCAATATGCCTGCATATTCGAACGCCCGACGCGCCCACGCAGTTGGTATAGTTCCGCAAGTCCGAAATTCTGTGCATTGTTAATGAATATTGTATTTGCATTGGGAATATCCAAACCAGATTCTGCAATTTTGGTTGTAAGCAATAGGTCGTATTTCCGTTCCAAAAATTTATCCATTACGCTTTCAAGCGCATGTCCGTCCATTTGCCCGTGGGCAATACCACAACGCAAAGACGGATATAAATCAAGCAAACGCTCGTGCCAACGCGGAATGCCGCCAACCGTGTCGTTTACAAAAAATATCTGCCCGCCGCGTTCAATTTCTCTATGAATGCCCTCGATGATTTTACCTTCATTCCATTCGGTAATTTCCGTTTCCACAGGCAAACGATTGCGCGGCGGTGTTTCTATAACGCTTAAATCACGCGCACCCATCAGCGAGAAATTCAGTGTCCGCGGTATTGGAGTAGCTGTAAGCATAAGTGTATCAACGGAAATGCGCAATTGCCGCAATTTTTCTTTTGCCCCGACTCCGAAGCGATGCTCCTCATCAATTACAACCAAACCCAAGTCTTTGAATACTACGTCCTTGCTTAATATTCTATGCGTTCCTATCAGAATGTCTACTGTGCCTGACTTTACTTTTTGCAGTATTTTCGTTTGCTCGGCCGGCGGGCGCAGTCGCGAAAGTGCCTCTACATTCACGGGATAGCGGCGCAAACGGTCGGTAAATGTGTGAAAATGCTGTTGAGCCAAAATAGTGGTCGGAACAAGAACCGCTACTTGCTTACCGTTCTGCACAGCCTTGAAAGCAGCGCGAATGGCTACTTCTGTTTTACCGAAGCCTACATCGCCGCAAACAAGCCTATCCATGGGAACAGTAGATTCCATGTCGAGTTTAACTTCGGAAGTTGTTTTTGCTTGGTCGGGCGTATCTTCGTAGATAAATGCAGCCTCAAATTCTTTTTGCCATACGGTATCGGCGGCAAATCTGAAGCCGGACGAGCGTTTTCGTGCCGCATATAATTTGATAAGGTCGCGGGCAATATCTTTGAGCTTGCGCTTTGCACGGTCTTTTTTGCGCTCCCATTCACTCGAACCGAGACGCGAAAGTTTTGGCGGTTCGTCGCCTGCCGCCGAATATTTTTGCAGTTTATGCAGTGTGTTCAGATGCACAAAAAGCGTATCGCCGCCTGCATATACAATCCGCGCACATTCCTGCACACCGCTACCGGCAACGTTAATCGTTTCAAGTCCGTCAAATCTTCCTATACCTTTATCGGCGTGAACTACGAAGTCGCCACGCTTAAGCTGCGAAAGTTCGCGCAGAGTTATACCCGTGAAAGTTTTGCCTTTTTTCGAGGTTTGAAAATGCTTGCGCCCAAAAATTTCATGCTCGTTAAAAATCGCTATTCCCGCATCGGGCAGAATAAAGCCTTTCGAGAGAGAGCGGTCGAGCAATATTGTTTTTCGCGTAATTATGTCGGAAGCGGCATTTACTTCGTCTTGCTCCAAAAAGTTGATAATCAATTCTTGCAGGCGACGGCTGCTTGGTTGCCCTTCCGCCGATAGCCAAGTTGATATTTTGAGGGAAATCTGTTCGGCAAGCGAAGTGCATAATACGGCAATAGAACCGTTGAAGTCCGGCTGCGGACGGCATCTAACCAAAACATCCGATGTTCCCAAAGCATTTATCGAGAGCGTTGTATAGTCTTTAAGATATTCCGGAAACTCTATGCCTGCCGTAAAAAACGAGACTTCCAATGCTTCCGGAGCATTAAAAATTATTAAGGAATCGTCGGGAAAGTAATCACGCAACGATGAGTCGAATTTACGCTCGTCCACAAATACACTGCCAAGAATATCTACGCTGTCGAGTTCGCGTATACTTCGCTGCGAAAGCGGGTCGAATTCGCGCACGGATTCCGCCTCGTCGCCCCAAAACTCTATGCGTATCGGATTATCTCGGCCGAGAGGAAATATATCTACAATGCCGCCGCGCGCCGCCATATCGCCGTAGGTTTCCACAAAGTCCTTGCGAACAAAGCCGCCCCGCGTAAGAGAATGTATAAATTCTTTTAGCGGAATATTCATCCCGCGCTTGATATTTATGCGACTGCCGGATACGTTATCGGGCGCGGGCAATGCGAAGCCGAACGCTTCCGGCGTGGCAACCGCTATCGCGTCGTCGTAACGCTCTACCGTGGCAAGAGCATCTATAATTCCGGCCACGCGAGGGTCAAGTTGATCGTATATTGCTCGGTGTTCCGGTTCGGCGAACAGCGCAAGTTTTTCGCCGCCGATAATAGCCTCTAAATCGTAAAGCCATTCCTTGGCCTCGTCGCGATTTTCGGTCAGCAGCAAAATTCGTCGCGGCTTTTTATGCCAAAGCGCGGCTACCGCGGCGGAACGCGCCGAGCCGTGCAGAAATTTTATTGATGATGATTGTCCGCCGTCAAGACGATTGGCAATATCGGTCAAGAACGGCAGTCCGGAAAATTTGGCGAGGAAATCCTTAATTGTCTTTTTTATCACCTTCGGGCCCAACTGTCAGTATGAATTACTTTCTGTTTATATATATATTGGCCGGCCGTTTAATTATTGCGCCGCCAAATGCGCTTAAAACACAATCTTCACATCTTCTTTATAGTTCTGCAATGTTCCGTTTAGGCCGGTTGTCCAACCGCATTAGAGTTGTTGCAACGTCTTAAAATTATTTATTACAGCGGAGAATGCAACGGCAATCAGAATGTAAATCAATATAATGAAAATCGGCGTTTCAGACTTGACGACAGACCGTAAGTGGCGTTCCGCAATAGGCTTAGATAAAGATGAATTCTTTGCGCTACTACCATTGTTCGGCAGTACTTACGAGCAAATATACGGAAAAAGCATAGAATTACGACAAGCCGATAATCCGGCGGCTGATTCTGCAATTACAAAGTATGAAGATTTGTTGTTTTTTACATTGTTTAGTTTGAAATCCGGTTTGACCGTGCGACATTTTAGGTTTAGTAATCGGCATAGAAACGGTTCTAGTGCCAAACGCAATCAAGACGCGGGTATAACTGTTCTTAGGTGCACACTGGGAAAACGCGGCTTATCAGGTGCTTATTATTCGATAGAGAGTTTAACAGCGTGTAAGAGTTTAGCCGTTATTTTGCCAAAGAGTCATCAATAATAATAGACGGCATAGAGCAACCGATACAGCGTCCAAGCGATAAGAGAGCACAAAAAATTACTATGGCGAAAAAAAACGCCATACTCCGAAGATGTTGATAATCGGCACAATTGGTCGTTATATCAGTTACTTAAGTAATTGTTGGTTTGGCAATACCCATGACTGTTGCATATTAAAGGGAGAATTTCCGCCCGATAAATATTGGTTTTCCGAGAAACACGCAAGAGAGGATTTAGTTTTTGTGGGTATTATGCATCGATTATCGATGGCGGATTCAACAGTCAAGTGCAACAGAGTGAAAAAATGTTGAGAATACTTGACTTGGCGTTTTGACATTCAGCACCTTTCGCGGTCTGTTGTTTAATC
>JAANMT010000289.1_pt1 | contig 54817 bp, 49 predicted proteins | sample 7279711 | NCBI WGS metagenome assembly JAANMT01 (sample SAMN14094538, study PRJNA606508) | bioreactor metagenome | isolation source: A lab-scale SPAN reactor treating ammonium-rich wastewater day 1 | place: Ireland: Galway | collected 2017-01-16 | reverse complement strand
CCAGTGTGTAGATTCCTTTTTTTACAACGGTGTTCTGTTTCAGCGTTCCTGTCAACGTTCCTGTTCCGCTTAATACAGCTCCTGTTGTTCCGCCGGTTCCCGTTCCACCACTGTTGATATCGGCATCTTCTCTGATTTCTACCGTACAAGATGTCACTGCAAATACTGCTGCAAGTGCCCATAAATTAAAAATGTTCTTTTTCATATTACTTTTAAGTTTTTTATTAATGATTTTTAGAAGGTATACCCAGCGGTGAAGTTGAAAGTTGTTCCGCGTTTGTAGTCGGTATGAGTTGTTGTTCTCACATTCAAAGGCATGTAGCCTTCGTCGCCGAGCTCCAGTTTATAGGTGCTGTTGAGGATATTCTGAATTCCGAGTTTCAGGTTCCAGTTTTTAGTAAGCTGTGCGTTGTACACAAAATCAAGCTGGTGGAAAGGTCTTTCGTAAATATGATCTAATCCTGAAGTTCCCACAGTGAAAATCTTCGAACCGGAGACGTTATAGATAAATGAAAGAGTATGAGGAAGATTATTCGCATTTCTAAATTCATATTTCAGATCAGCATTGGCGGTCCATGGTGCAGCGCCCTGCAGGTTTCTCTCTTTTAAAGTTCCTGTGAAATTCGCAGGCAGTTCCTGTTCCAGTTCTTCGGAACTTCTTTCAACTTTGGAATACATAAAAGTAGCATTGGCTCCTAAAGTCCATTTTGATAACGATTCACTAATTCTTGATAGATTTATAATTCCTTCCACTTCAGCACCGGCTAAAACTGCATTCTTTGCATTGAAATAGGTAATTGCTACACCGTTGGAATTTCCCGATGCTGTGTAACTTCTTTCGATAGCATTATCGATTTTTTTAGCAAAAATATTCACTGCAAAAAGTTCTTTATTGGTCGGAAAAATCTCATACTTCAGATCGAGATTGTAGTTTTCGCTGTTCTTCAGGTCTTTGTTTCCAATGATGTTCTCGTTATCCGGATTGATGTAAGTAATCGGCATATACTCAATCAAAATCGGCCTTGTAATGGTTTTGCTTGCCGCAAAACGGATGTTGGATTTCGTGTTGAGTGATTTTTTAACCGAGAACGAGGGTAAAATAAAATACTGGTTTCTGCTCAGATTATTAAATCCTGAATCTCCCTGTTCCTTGTATCGGGTAATGTTGATGTTGTTTTCAACACGGCCTCCCACTAAAATATCCCAGTTGTCATTTGGCTTATAATTTAAGTTCAGATATCCCGCATTTACAAACTGGTAAAGATTGGAGCGGTAATCATTTTCATTGGTTTCTTCCTTGAAATGGAAAGCGCCGTTCATGATATAATCGTTATAAATCTGCTGAGGATGATCAATGTCAACTACTACAGTTCTTAAGTCTACGTTATCAATATTCGATGCAATAAACCGGTAGGAATTGCTTCTGTGATCGAAGAATCCGTTATATCCCACTGCAAGTTGCCAGGGATAATTTTTCTTTTCCCCTTTCTCACCAAGAAAAACCGAATATTCTGCAAAACCTGATAAATAGCTGTTCCCGTTTACATCCAGATACTGACGGATTAGGTTGTTTCCGCCAAAAGTCATTTCCACTTCGTTAGGTTTTCCGGTAAGGAATCCTTCGGAAATCTTGCGGTCGGGTTGCTGAAAATTGTTTTTTACCCAGCTTCCTCCAACTTTGAAGAGATGACGTTCGCCAATTTTCTGGCTTCCAAGCAGCTGTACATCCAAAAATTTAGATAAATCCATCTGATCCACACGGAAAAAACGCCTTCCCGCATCCTGTTCTTTCTGATCCTTGTAACCCAGAAAATCGCTGATGACATTGGCAGAATTCTGTAGAAATATCGTGTTCAGGGCGACATTTAAACCGCGGTTTTTGTAGCTGAGGCCAACAAGTGCTGATGATTCCAGCTCATAGGTGTATTCTTTACGGTTCAGGTCGTTATTCATTTTACCTTCGGTCTGCAGAGAAATAAACTGGTTCTTATCTCCGTCGGTATATTCATATTTGCTGCCCTGGTTCAGAGAGAGCAGAAGTCCCATCTCAGCATTTTCGCCGGATTTAAATTTCTGCGCAGTGGTAAATCCAATGCTTGTATTCGGTAAAGCTTTGATGTTTTCAACATTCCAGCCGTCTTTGAAAGAATTTACTGATTCGTGTTGAGTGAAATTATAATTGGTCGGTACGAAACCTCTAACTTCACCTGGAAGTTGACGATCCCGTGAATTTAATCCCAGATAACCATTAACCGTGTAGGCGTTTGGATTTACTTTAAAATTTTTGAAAGTGGTTTGCGTATTGTAGCCGAAACCAAATTCGATTTTTGAAAAAGCTTTATCGATTGTTAGGGTTTCAATATCGAAAGTTGCCCCCGCAAAGTCTGCATAAAGATTAGAGTTAAATGTTTTATAAATATTCAGTTTTCCCACCACATCGGTCGGAAACTGTTTCAGTGCAATGATTTTCTGAAACGGATTATTTGATGGGGAGCCCAAGCCGTTAATCAGCAGGGTGTTGTACCGTTCTTCCAGACCTCTTACAAACAGTCCGCGGCCTTCCACGGTAGTAATTCCGGTTACTTTTACCAAACCCTGTTCTACATTAGAAATGCCTTTTCGCGAAATTTCCTCGGCACCCATCGACTGTTTCTGAATAACCGCTTTTTTTTGGTCTCCCAAAATTGCAGTTTCAGAGATTTTATTGCTGTTGCCGCGTATGATGACGCCCTCAATATTTTTCTCTTTTTTTATAGTATCCGTCGGTGTTATCTGCCCATAAAACAAGGCGGATGAAGAGGTTAAGAACAAAACCGCAATACTCAGTTTTTTAATTTTCATTCCTTTATTAGATTTCTTTCGTTGCAAAGGAATAAAGAACACACTGTTTTGGTGTTTCTATAATCTTAAGTTTGCTTTAAGAAATTCTGAACGGAATTGGGGTAATATTAATTAATTATGAATATTGCAAAGTGGCGGCTTTGCGATATCAAATTTGACTAACTTTGAAAGGTTAAATAGTAAAGATGAATCAGAAAAAAATTCTTTTAATTGATGACGAACAGGATATTCTGGAAATATTATCCTATAATCTCGAAAAAGAAGGTTACCAGGTTTCCACCGCCAGCAACGGAAACGAAGGAATTGAAAAGGCAAAACAGATCATCCCCGATCTTATTCTACTGGATGTGATGATGCCGGAAAAAGACGGCATCGAAACCTGCCAGGATTTAAGAAAAATCAAAGAACTGCAGAAAACGCTCATCGTATTTCTTTCCGCAAGAAGCGAAGAGTTTTCTCAGCTCGCCGGTTTTCAGGCTGGAGCCAATGATTATATCGTGAAAATCATTAAACCCAAAATTCTTATTTCTAAAGTCAACGCCCTTTTACAGCTTACTTCGCAGGTTTCTGAGACTTCAAAAAATATTAATGTTGGCGATTTGATAATTGATAAAGATAACTTCAGGGTTTCCAAGGCAGGGCAACAGTTTCTGCTTCCTAAAAAAGAATTTGACCTGCTTTATCTCCTTGCTTCCAATACCAATAAAGTTTTCAAACGCGAAGAAATCCTGGAAAAAGTCTGGGGCAACGATGTAATTGTTGGCGAAAGAACCATCGATGTACACATCCGCCGCCTCCGCGAGAAACTGGGAATCGGTACCATTCAGACCTTAAAGGGAATCGGTTACAAATTAGTTGTGTAAATTTGTAAGATGAGGTTTCACCGGCTTACTTTACTTGCTTCAGTTTTCCTGACCGTAGCCATGTCTCTGGTGGCGTTGGGTTTCGATTATACCAACGATGCGGTTTTTCACAGCAAAAGCAATTTTTATCTTACTCTTTTCGTTTGTGTCGTCCTGATATTTGCGCTTAATTATGTGATTCTTGATTACCTTTTTAATTTCTATGGTAAAAAGCAGATAAGAAAAATCTCTACCATTCTTCCGGAAGACATCAGTCCCGATGATAATAATGAAATGGATTTTAAGCAGCTGGGGGAAAGATTTTCTGCCTTTAGCCAAAAGAGCGCGACCGAAATGGTAACCATGAAAGAAATGGAAACTTATCGGAAAGAATACATCGGAAATGTTTCTCATGAACTGAAAACCCCTTTATTTTCTATCCAGGGATATGTTGAAACCCTTATGGATGGCGGTGTGGAAAATCTGGCAATCCGCGATAAATACCTGGAAAGAATTGATAAATCGGTAGAAAGGTTACTTAATATCGTGAAGGATCTTGATATGATCAACCAATACGAATCCGGCGAAATAACGTTGAATGTCACCAGTTTCGATCTTAACAGTGTCGTGCGCGAGATTATTGACCTTCTGGATCTGGAAGCACTTCGGAAAGAAGCAAGAGTACAGCTGCAGACCGCAGCACCGCAGATTTTCGTAAATGCCGATAAGCAGAAAATCTCTCAGGTCCTGATCAATTTAATTTCAAATGCCATTCATTATGCGAACAGAGACAGGGCGCAGATTATCATCAAAACTACCATCCTGAAAAATAAGGTTTTGGTCACCGTGGAAGACAACGGAATGGGAATTAAACCTGAAGTTTTACCCCGTATCTTTGAAAGGTTTTACCGCGTGGAAACCAGCAGAAACCGTAACGACGGGGGGTCCGGACTGGGTCTCGCTATTGTGAAACATATTCTGGAAGCGCATGGGGAGAATATCTCCGTGGAAAGCGTATATTTGGAAGGTACACAGTTCAGTTTTTTACTCGAGAAAAGCAATTAACCAGCGCAAAATGTAAGCAAAACTTTTTTAAAAAAAGGGCTGCGAATTCTTTTTTGTCAAAATTCTATTGTTTTATATTTGTACCGGAAATCAATTCTAAAAAACTATCAAAATTTAAACACAAAATGGTTTATAAAATCCGCATTATTTTAGATGCTAAAGATGATATCTTCCGCGATGTTGAGATCAAGGAAAAGCAGAATCTCTGGAATCTGCATTTGGGAATCAAGAGCGCATTTACGCTGATGGGCGAGGATCTTTCGCTTTTTAACATTCTGGATGAGGAGGGAATGGTTGTAAAAACAGTTCCGTTGGAAGATATGAGTGATGATGGGGAAGGAGAAATAATGTCGGATGTGTATATCACCGAAGCCTTCGAAAAAGTAGGAGACAAAGTACACTTCCAGTACGGTTTTATGGATCTTTGGGAGTTCTTCTGCGAGCTGGTAGAAATTATCGACGAAAAACCTGCTGTAAATTACCCCATTACTGTTTTCCGTTTCGGAAATATGCCGCTGAAAGCACCAAGTAAAGGAGGAAAGAAAGCAAAGAAAAGTTCGCCGATTCCTTTAGCTGATGATGATTTCGGGAATTTTGACGAAGATTTCAGTTCCGGTGATTTTTCAGATGAAGACGAAGGTTTTGATGATGAGGAAGATGATTTCGATGATGATTTCTTTGAAGAAGATGATACTGATGAAGTTTAAAAATACAGCCCCGGATTTTCCGGGGTTTTTTATTGAACTTTTTATAGTAATTGGAAGGAGAACGATGCGTCCGCGACTGGGAATTTTAATAAAAAACCCATACATTTGCTAGCAAATCATCAGAATGAAAAAACTCATCCTATTAGCAATCATCGGTCTGGGAATCGCATCCTGTACCACTCAAAAATCTACAAAAATGAACGAGTTGCCCAGCGAATGGAAGCACACCACAAATATTTACGAAGTTAATATAAGACAGTACACTCCGGAAGGAACTTTCCGGGCATTCGAAAAAGAGATGCCGCGTCTGAAAGAAATGGGAGTAAAGACCCTTTGGTTTATGCCAATCACCCCCATCGCACAGAAAAATAAAAAAGGACCTTTGGGCAGCCAGTATGCAGCACAGGACTACACCGCCATCAATCCGGAATTCGGTACGATGGAAGATTTTAAACATATGGTGGATGAAGCTCATAAAATGGGTTTCAAAGTAATCATCGACTGGGTTGCAAATCACACCGGTTGGGACCATGTATGGACGAAAACCCATCCTGAGTTTTATCTTAAAGATCCTAAAACAAACGATTTCCAGATCGCTTCCGGAATGGATGATATTATCGAACTGGACTACAGCAATCCTGAAATGCGATTAGCGATGATCGAAGCTATGAAATTCTGGGTGCGCGAAACCAATATCGACGGATTCCGCTGCGACCTCGCTGCTTGGGTTGAAGTTGATTTCTGGCAGCAGGCAAGACCGGAAGTTGAAAAAGTAAAACCGCTCTTCTGGCTCGGCGAATTCGATGAACTCGATAATCCTGATTATGGTAAAGTTTTCGATGCAAGTTACATCTGGAACTGGATGCACAAAACAAAAGATTATAACGACGGGAAAGCTTCTTTTGATGATTTAAAAAATCTTCTTTCAAGATATTCAGCGATTGGGGACGGTTCAATGAGAGCCTGGTTTACCTCCAACCATGATGAAAATACCTGGAACGGAACCGAGTATGAAAAATATGGCGTTCTGGCAAAACCTTTAGCCGTGTTTTCCGTAACGTGGAATGGCGTTCCGCTACTTTATAACGGTCAGGAACTTCCGTTGAAAACAAAAAGACTGGAGTTTTTCGAGAAAGATCCTATTCCGTGGACAGGAACCAATGAACTTCATAGTTTCTACAAAACTTTGCTGAATCTGAAATCAGATAACCCGGCATTAAGAGGCGGTGATCCTGCTGCAAAAACTCAGATTCTGAAAACTTCGGCAGACGATAAAGTGTTAGCTTATGTCAGAAAAAACGGTAAAGATGAGGTGCTGGTTGTTCTCAATTTTTCTAAAGAGAATGTCTCTTTTACCATCGGTGATGAGAATGTTTCCGGAACATTTAAAAATGTTTTCAGTGGGCCGGTAAAGGATTTTTCCCAGGATAAAAGTTTTTACTTACCTGTCGGCGGATATGCCGTAATGGAAAAATAGACGCTGAATGAACAAATCCGAAATCCTGCAGATTATTCATGACAAATTATCAGAAAAAATTGGTCATTTAGAACATCTGATTTCCGAAACCCGTGCTGCCAACAACGAAACCAAGAGTTCCATGGGCGATAAATACGAAACTTCTCGGGAAATGGTGCAGCAGGAGATCAATAATCTGCAGATTCAACTGAATGAAAATCTGCGGGCTAAAAATTCTTTAAAATTAATTAATACCAATCTCCATCACGCAGTGGGTTTGGGAAGTCTGGTAGAAACAGATCAAGGGATGTTTTATATTGCAGTTTCTTTAGGTTCTGTAGAAAATGATCAGCGAAGAATCTTTTTAATTTCGCCTGAAAGTCCTTTAGCAAAAGCGATGACAGGAAAAGTTAATAAGGATGTTTTTGTTATTAATGCGGTAAAACAGACCATTAAAAATATCTGGTAAAAATTAGAAATATGAAATTAAAATTTGTTTTATGTTGGTTTTTGCTTCTGAATTTTATAAACATTCAGGCACAACAGATGCAGAAAGTGGTAGCATCATTTGGTGGAGGTAGTTTAGGTTTTATAGAAATTTATACTGAAGAATTTGTGTTTTTTCTTACTGAAAATGGCAGTATTTCAGGTTTTACAACAAATAATTTTAACGGCAGTTTTGATTATTATGACAATGAACATTTTGAAAAAGAAAAATACGGAAAACTCAAAAGTTATGGGAATACAAAGATTGAGTATTGGCTGGCTTCCAACGTGAATGATGCAAGATACGGGAAGGTGAAGAGTATTGGTAAAGTTACAATCGACTATTGGGACAGCCACAATTACGAAAAAGAAAAATTTGGAAGAGTAAAAAATATTGGAACGATTCCGGTAGATTACTGGGATAAAGACGGTTTCGACACCGCAAGATATGGGAAGATAAAAAACATAGGAAGTATATTTGTTGATTACTGGGAAAATGAACCACTAAATAAAGCAAAATACGGAAAAATCAAAAGCTTCGGACCTGTCAAATTTGACTATTGGGATAATTATTATAGCGATGAAGAGAAATTTGGTAAATTAAAATCAGTCACCGGAAATTCAGATAAAATACAGGTGAAATTCAATCACTTGCTTTTTTATCAAAAATCTAATTATCAACCTTACTAATCAACCAATTAAAAAGGTTTGCTATTTTTGTAGAAAAAAACACTCCACATTCTTATCATGCAAAATTACCTCGACTTACTTCAGAATATCATCGACAACGGAACCGATAAAACCGACAGAACAGGCACCGGCACCCGAAGTATTTTTGGTTACCAGCTGCGATACGATTTGTCTGAAGGTTTCCCTTTGGTGACCACTAAAAAAGTTCATTTAAAATCAATTATTTATGAATTGCTTTGGTTTTTAAAAGGCGATACCAATGTAAAGTATTTAACCGATAATGGCGTTTCAATCTGGAATGAATGGGCTGATGAAAATGGTGATTTAGGTCCGGTTTATGGCGCGCAGTGGAGAAGCTGGCAAGGAGCCGACGGCGAAATCATCGATCAGATTTTGGAAGTGATTGATCAGATCAAAAAAAATCCGGATTCCCGGAGACTCATCGTTTCCGCATGGAATGTCGCTGAAATTCCTAATATGGCTTTAGCGCCTTGCCACGCGATGTTTCAGTTTTACGTTGCCGACGGAAAATTATCGCTGCAGCTGTATCAGCGAAGTGCTGATGTTTTTCTTGGCGTTCCCTTTAATATTGCAAGTTATGCTTTGCTGCTGATGATGGTTGCACAGGTTTGCGATCTGGAAGTGGGTGATTATGTTCACACTTTTGGTGATGTTCATATTTATAACAATCATTTCGAGCAGGTTAAAAAACAGCTTTCCAGAACTCCGAAAGCTTTACCAACGATGAAACTCAATCCTCAGATTAAAGATATTTTCAGTTTCACTTTTGAAGATTTCACGCTCGAAAATTATGATCCATATCCGGGAATTAAAGCGCCTGTAGCGGTTTAAATAAGTTTATTTGTTAAAGATCAGGTATTTCCGTAACTAATTTATCGTTTTTGCTACCCATTAAGAAAACTAATTCTTATGTGGAAAAAATTATTTACAGCCGCCCTGTCAGGAGCATTCATTCTGAATTTTGCCCAGCAGGGTAACCGCGAGAAACTATCAGCTTATCTGGATTCCCTCGCAGTACGTCATAAGGCAGTTGGCAGCTACGCGCTTGCGACTGGCAATGAACCTGACTTTGTAAAAGTAACCGGTTTTGCCGATGCTGAAAAACAGCAGAAGGCCAATATGAATACCCAATACCGGATTGGTTCGGTCTCCAAAATCTTTACTGCTGTTTTGGTGATGAAAGCGGTAGAAGAGAAAAAACTATCGCTGGATACCAAACTTTCGGATTTTTACCCTTCAATCGAAAACTCACCGAAAATTACCGTAGCTCAACTCATGCAGCACCGTACCGGAATTCATAATCTTACCGACGAGAAGGAATATTGGGAATACCATCAGAATCCTAAGACTGAAAATGAGCTGGTTTCCATCATTCAGAAATATAAAAGTGACTTTTCTCCGGGAGAAAAACATGCTTACAGTAACTCCAATTACATCTTGTTGGGATATATACTGGAGAAAGTTTATAAGAAGTCGTATGCTGAACTGCTGCAGGACAAAATTGCAAAACCCTTGAAACTTTCTCTAACTAAAGTCGGCGGAAAAATTGATCCTGCAAAAAATCAGGCTCACGCCTATTACTACAAAAACGGAGTCTATGAAAAAAATCCGGAGACCGACATGAGCATCCCGATCGGCGCCGGAAATATTATTTCAACACCAACCGAACTGCTTAAATTCATCATCGCACTGGAAAACGGCAAAATCATTTCTCAAAAAAGCCTTGCGGCGATGAAGGATTTTAAAGATAATTACGGGTTTGGGCTAGCTAAGGTGCCGTTTATTGACAGATACGGATATGGTCACAGCGGGAGGATCGAGGAATTCCGTTCGGTGCTTTTTTACTTTCCGGAATCAAAAGCCGGGGTGAGTTTCATTACCAATCAATCGGATTATGATGTGAACCAGATTTCCATCAATATGCTGAAAACGGCAATGAATATGGATTTTAAAATGCCCGATTTTAAAGAGAAAACTGTTGATCTCGCACTCCTTAAAAAATATGAAGGCAGGTACAAAGCACCGGGATTTCCGCTTGATATTAAAATTTTTGAAGAGAACGGAAAACTGATGGCTCAGGCTACCGGACAAACTGCATTTCCACTCGAGGTTGTTTCCGATTCCGAATTTAAATTTGATCCTGCGGGTATAAAAATGAAATTTAATCCCGATAAAAACACAATAGATTTCAATCAGGGATCTATGGTATTGACTTTCACAAGGCAGTAGTGTAAAAACAATTTTACTTTAAGTCAGTTAATACATCAAACAACGAATAAAAATATAAACAGCGATACATGAAGAAACTCATCATTTCCTTAGGACTACTCGGCATTCTATTTACCGGTAATGCCTACGCCCAAACCGAAACTTCCGGCAGAACCGAATACCGCCAAACCCACACTAAGTCTACGGAACTAAAGCATACTAAACTCAAAGTAAATTTCGATTATGCCAAAGAACAGATGAACGGCGAGGAATGGTTAACGGCCAGCCCGCATTTCTATCCTTCGGATTCCTTGATTCTTGATGCTAAAGCGATGCTCATTCACGAAGTGGCTTTGGACAAAAATGGTGGTAAAACGCCACTGAAGTACACGTACAAAGATGATATGTTGAAAATCACTTTAGATAAGACGTATACACGGAATCAGGAGTATACGGTTTACATTAAGTACACCGCGCGTCCTAATGAAGTAACCGAAAAGGGCAGCGCTGCAATTACCGATGCAAAGGGACTTTATTTCGTAAACGCACAGGGAAAAGATGCTGATAAGCCTACCCAGATCTGGACACAGGGTGAAACCGAAGCCAGTTCTGCATGGTTCCCAACCATCGACAAGCCCAATCAGAAAACCACTCAGGAAATTTACATGACCGTGCCCGACAAATATGTCACTTTATCTAACGGTTTGATGAAATCTTCGGTGAAAGAAGGCAACGGGCTCCGTACCGATCACTGGGTGATGGATAAAAAGCATGCACCTTACCTGTTTTTTATGGGAGTGGGAGATTATGCTGTGGTGAAAGATAAGTGGAGAAATATTGCAGTAGATTATTATGTTGAAAAAGAATATGAAGCGTACGCGAAGCAGATTTTCGGCAACACTCCGGAAATGTTGGAGTTCTTTTCTAAAAAACTGAATTACGATTATCCATGGTCCAAATATGCGCAGATTACCGCAAGAGATTACGTTTCCGGGGCGATGGAAAATACCACAGCGGTACTTCATCAGGAATCTGCACAACAGAAACCCGGCGATCTTATCGATGAAAACAGATGGGAAGATGTGATTTCTCATGAGCTGTTCCATCATTGGTTCGGCGATCTGGTTACTACCGAAAGCTGGAGTAATCTTACGGTAAACGAATCTTTCGCCAACTATTCCGAATACCTGTGGAATGAACATAAATATGGTAAAGACTTCGCAGACTATACTTTAATGAAAGCTGCTGAAGGTTATTTCCGGGATCCTTCCAATGTCACAAAAGATTTGGTGCGTTTTAATTACCATCACAAAGAAGATATGTTTGATGGGGTTTCTTATAATAAAGGAGGCTCAATTCTTCACATGTTGAGGAATTATGTGGGCGACGATGCTTTCTGGGCCGGAATGACAGATTACCTCAAAACCAATGAATACGGTACGGGCGAAGCGCATCAGTTCCGTCTATCACTCGAAAAAGTTTCGGGCAAAGATTTAAACTGGTTTTTCAATCAGTGGTATTTCAACAGCGGTCACCCGAAAGTTTCATACACTACAACCTTCGAACCTGTGAAAAAGCAGGTGAAAGTTACGGTAAGTCAGGATCAGGTGGGCGGTAATTTCCAGTTTCCGCTGGCGCTCGACATCTATGAAAACGGAAAACCTACAAGGAAAAATGTTTGGATAAGTGCGAAAGATAAAAACGATTTTAGCTTCCCGGTTTCCAAAAATCCAGATTTTATTAATTTGAATGCTGACGGAGTCATTTTAGGTGAGTTTACGGAAAATAAAACTCCAGATCAATATTTCGCGCAATACTCAAATTCAAAAGAATTTTTAAGCAGATACAAAGCAGTAGAAAAAGCAGCGGAGAATAAAGCAGCAAATCCTGCCTCACTGAAAACTTTGGTTGCAGCATTAAAAGACCCGAACTTCAGAATCAGGATGAAAGCGCTGAGCGGTCTCGATTTAACAAAATCTGATCAGGCGAAAGCGGCATTGGCAGAAGTTGAAAGAATGGCTTCCAATGATACTAAAACTTTGGTTCAGGCTGCAGCGATCTCAGCTTTGACTAAAACAAAAGACAAGAAATACCTGTCTATTTTTGAAAAAGGAATGAATGCGGTATCCAATTCGGTAAAAGGAAGTTCTCTTTCCGGGATTGCGGTCGTGGATCCTTCCAGAGTTGCGACTTTAGCTGGCAGCATTGATCTTGATGGTGCAAGCGATGATCTAATTGCGGAACTTTTACCGATTATCGTAAAAAACAAAATCGAAAAGCAAATGCCGGCAATTGCTTCAACAGCGGCGTTTTACCCTTTCGTGAAATTCCAGAATCCTGAATTGGGCGCAGCTGCCGAAGACGGTTATAACTGGATCATGAGTTCTGATAACCTGAAAGCAACGGAAAATGTAACGAAGATTTTAACCCAGGTTAAAAAGCAGATTGGCGATAATCCACAGGCGAAGATGATGATTGTACAGATTCTTAAAGATGGTCTAGCTAAAAAGATGGCGGTGCTTAAAGCCAATCCATCCAACCCCACAATCAATCAGCAGGTCGATGCGATCAACAAAGCAATTGAAGCTTATAAATAAATTTGTATTACTAAAACTGAAAATGCCGGGCTTATGTTCCGGCATTTTGGGTTTATCTCGAACTTTGTTTCTTTTTTTTGATGTTTACACCGCAAAATCCTTCGGCTCCTCAAATTTTTCACCAGAAATTTTCGTTACAAACATCGCAGCGACGGTATCTCCGGTAGAATTTAAAACGGTTGCCAATGGATCTACCAGTGTTCCGATAATCATTACCGCGGGAATCGCCTCAACCGGAAGCTGGTATACCGAAATCATTAGCATTTCGCCAATATAACCTCCGTTCGGGATTCCGCCGGCGACAATACTTACAAAAATAGTAATTCCGATAGCGAGAAGCAGATTCATAGGATCGAAGAAATTTTCTCCGATAATTAAAAACGCTACATAAATTTTAATGATGGACGACATTGATGAACCGTTTTTATGCAGCGTACTTCCGATCGGAATTACAATGTTCGCAATCGCATCCGGGACTCCGATTTTTGCAGCAGCCTGCAAATTAGCCGGCATTGTTGCAAAACTGCTGCAGGTTGAAATTGCCGTTAAACTCGGATAGATATTGTTTTTCCAGAACTTCTGAACACCATCTTTTCCTTTCGCCATGAAGGCGTAGATCGTAAAAAACAGAAGAAAGTAAACGGTTCCGGCAACGTAATAAAGTCCGAGCGGCTTCGCATAAAATCCGAAAAGCTGAGGTCCGACCGTCGCCACCTGATACGCAAAATAAGCGCCTAAACCGATAGGAGCGGCTTTCATAACGATGAGCAGAAGTTCTTTCATCACTTCATATCCTGATGCTAAAAACTGTCGGAACGATGTTCCCGAATCACCGGTTTTCCTCACCGCTGTTCCTGTGAGAAATGCAAAAATCAACAACGCCAACATGTTTTTTCTGGAGAAAAGTTCGGTAAATTCACCAACCGTAAAGAAGCTTACGATACGGTCGCCCCAGGTTGCGTCGGTGCCGGTATCAATCGTTTCCGGTGAAGTCGAAGGCAAAGCTTCTGTGGGAAAAAGCCAAACCGCGGCGATCGTAAACAAAGCAGCAATGATGATGAACAGTAGAAAAGTGAAGATCATGGAGAAAATAATTTTTCCGAATTTCGACTGCTGTTCCAGTGAAGCAATGGAATTTGAAACCGCGAAAAAAACCAGCGGGACTACGCTTACGAAAAGCAAATTCAGGAAAATATCGCCCAGCGGCTTTAAATAGGTCACCGCTTCCGGAAAAAATATACCGATAAAACTTCCGGCAACAATTCCGGTTAACAGGAGGATAATTCCGGAATAGTTTTTTAAAACTTCACGCATGTTTTCAAATTTAAGTAAAGATAAAGGTAAAATTTTTCAAATGGGTTATGCCGTCCATTCGTCGTTGATCACTGCCACAATATAATATTCGCCTTGAAATTCCTCAAACACAAAACGCAGAGCGTTCCAGTCCATTCCTCCGTATTTTTCCGATCCGGGAATAAAGTTTTCGGTAAAGTTGAGGTTTGGATAGATCTTTTTCAGGTTGTTTAGCGAATTTCCGGTTCCTTTGAATTCATTCAGATAAAATTCAGACTTGGTGAAGTTCCTCTTGAAAACCCACTTCTCCAGATAGTCTTTAAGGGAAATTATGAGCAGATCGCCAGTTCCGTCTTTCTCTCCCCATGTAAATCTGGTTCGCATTGGAATATATTTAATGAACTCTTCCCGGGTAAAATGTTTGTTCTTTTCCGGCTGTACATAAGCATACATGGAAAATCGAATTCCTTTTTGCGGATGAATAAACTCTGAAAAACGGTCGTAATCTTTCGATTTTAAAGAAGCGAGAATTTCATTGTTGAGGTCTTTGAGGAGCTCATTTTTGCTCAGCTTTACCGGTTCCGGAATTTTTTGGATGGAATCTTTTTTAGCAGTTTCCGTGTTGTTTTTCTGAACGGAAACCGAAGCTTTATTTTCTTTACTGCAGCCGGTTATAACTGTGATTAAAGAGAGGAAGATAAGGTTTTTCATTGCTGTTTTTTTAAATTGAAATTCAGACTCAGCATATAGTTTCTGCCTGCTGCAGGGTTGTAATACCGGTTTCCGAATGCGTTAATATCATAACCCAAACTGTACGCCGTATCGTAAATATTCTGTACACTCAGTTTTAAATCAGTTTTAAAAGTATTTAATTTTAAAGGATAACTCAATGAAATATTGCCAACTAGAGACGGTTTTGCTACCACAGAATTGGCATCGTTCAGCGGGATTTCCGACGTGTAAAAATGGCTCAGATCAATTTTTATGTCATGGAATAATTCAAAATTAATGAGACTTTGCACTGAGGTTGACGGAACACCCGTAAGTTTGTTTCCTGAGAAATCATCATTGTTTTTGAGGTAATTCCTGAAGGTAAAATCGTAAAAATTTCCTGCGAAGTAAAACTTTATATTCTTAAGCATTGGTGAATTGATGAGCAATTTTCTGCTTTCAACAACAAATTCGATTCCTTTCTGTGAGGTTCCGCCGGCATTTACAAAATATTCCTGGCCGTTTTCGTTTTCCTTCCTTACAATGGCATCTTTCAGGCGGAAATCAAAAATACTGAGTTCGGTAAAAAGTAAATCTCCCCACTGTTTCCTGATGCCGATTTCTTTGTTCCATCCCGATTCCGGACTCAGATCAATATTGATTTCCTGCGCAGAGGATCGGACTTCCTCGGTAGTTGGCGCCGAGTTCCCTTTTGCAAATTTTGCGCGAAGCGAAAAACCTTTTCCTAAAAGATACGAAACTCCCAAATTCGGTAAAAATGCATTCTCAAATTTTTTATGTCCCGATTCTGCGTTTGGATAGACGCTTTTCCAGCGGTAATTCATGTAATTAAGGCTTGCCGCAAGGTCAATCGTCAGCTTTTTTTTGAATTCCGCTTTCTGGGAAAGAAAAATGAATCCGCTTTCTGTGGAGATGTCATCAAAATTCTGAGCATCTGCAGGCGTTCCCAAATTATTGTCGAAGTTTCTGATGATTCCTTTTGCAGCCGCGCCTTCTAAACCCAAGCGTGTTTCATAAGCGGAATTCTCGAGGTTTTTGACAAAATTTAAATGGGTGCGGACGGTAAAATTATTTTCGAATCTTTTCTCGTAATTCGTGATGAACGGATTCCGAAAGTCGTTGTAGTTACCCTGAACTGCAATAAAATGGCTGAAATCTTTTTTAAAGCTGTAAATATTAGACAATCCGGCAAAGATCATTCTGTTATAAATACCTGCCTGCTGTTCTGCAGCTCCGGGAAGAGCAGTTGTTTTCGGCCTTGCCTGTCTGGGATTTTCCTGCATCTGCGCAATCGTCAGTCCGCCCGGAGTTTCATAATTTAAATCCGACAGAAGAAGAAGCGCCTGAAACTGGTTATTTTCACCGTAATGATAGCTGTCTTTTATGAATGCGAACTTCCTTTGAACTGCAGCTTGTTTGCGATACGACTCGGTGGTTTCATAGCTTGTATAGAACTGAAAGAAATGATTTTGCACATTTTCTGCTGCATGGATTTTGCCTTTGAAGTGATTAAAACTTCCTCCAGAAATTCCGAAACTTTTTTCGGCCTTATTTTTTGTATTCAGTAAGGCTGTGCCACCAGTTTGGGCTCCGAAATCTCCGCTTTCCGGACCTTTGAAAATTTCAACTGAACCCAGGATTTCGGGATCCAGAATATTTAAATAAGTATTTCCGGATGCGTCAGTAAGTGCAAAATCATCGAGATAAACTTTTACGTTTCTAACCCCAAAAGGAGATCTTAAAGAGCTTCCGCGTACCGACAATCTGTAGGATCCGGGTGAACGTTCTTCCATCTTGCTTCCGGGAAGTAGGTTGAGTGATTCCAGTAAACGGTCCGGTGCGTTCTGGGCCAGGAAATTACTTCCGGAAAAGGATACCGATTTTGTTGAAGTAATGAGTTTTCCCGGCTTTTTGAATGCGTCAATCTGAACCTCTGTGATTAAGGATGCAGAATCCTGTTGCTGACAAAAAGCCAACACCGAAACAAGCAGGAAAACAAGATGAAAAGCTTTGATATGCAAGCACATAAATTTTTGCTAAAATAGAGAATTAGCCTTAAAGTTTAACAGTTCTTTAAAACGACACAATATGGATTTTCCTTAAATTTGAATAAATCATGAAAGAAAATGGCTTATATAGATTATTATAAGATTTTGGGGATTGATAAGAAAGCGTCTGCCGATGACGTGAAAAAAGCATACCGAAAACTCGCCAGAAAGTATCATCCGGATGTTAATCCCGGCGATAAGGAAGCTGAACGGAAATTTAAGGAAATCAATGAAGCCAATGAAGTGCTCAGTCATCCGCAAAACCGTGAAAAGTACGACAAGTATGGTGAACACTGGAAACAGGGTGAAGAATACGATAAAGCACAGCAACACCAAAGGGCACAGCAAAGTCAGAATTTCGGAGGAGGATTTACAGGCACAGATTTCGGTGACGGCGAAGATTTTTCAGACTTTTTCCAGAGTATGTTTGGCGGCGGGGTAGGAGGCGGTTTCGGCAGAAGTTCCCGTGGCAGTGCATCGGGAAAATTTAAAGGTCAGGATATTTCAGCGGAATTGAATCTTCATCTGAAGGATGCGGCTAAAACCCATCAGCAGACTTTCGATATCAATGGAAAAAAGGTGAGATTAACCATTCCTGCGGGTGTTGCCGATGGTCAGAAGATCAAACTCAAAGGTCATGGAAATCCCGGGTTTAATGGCGGACCCAACGGTGATCTTTATATCACTTTCAATATCGCGGAAGATCCTCATTTTAAAAGAAACGGTGATCATTTAAGCGGCGATATTACTATAGATCTATACACTGCAGTTTTGGGCGGAGAGGTTAATGTAAAAACCCTGGACGGAAGTGTAAAACTGAAGGTTAAACCAGAAACGCAAGGCGGAACGAAGGTACGTTTGAAAGGAAAGGGATTTCCGGTTTACAAAAAGGAAGGCGAATTCGGTGATCTTGTGGTGACCTACCATGTCAAACTCCCGACAAACCTCTCATACAAAGAAAAAGAATTGTTTCAACAGCTTAAAGATTTACAGCCATGACGGAAAGAATATCACGCGAGGAACTCGTAAGAATTTACAATGTGGAAATTACATTTTTCGATGCACTGCAGGAATCCGGTTTACTTAAAACGCAGACCGAAAACGATATGATGTACGTAAGTTATGATGAACTTCATGTTTTTGAAAGGTTATCCAATTTATATTACGATCTCGAAGTTAATTTACCTGGCTTAGAAATCATTCATTACCTTCAAGCAAAGATGGAAGTGCTTAAGAATGAGAATTCTAAATTGCGTCGGCAGAAACCCTGGTGATGAGCAAAAAAGTGATTGTATGTTTTTGGAGAGATTGTCTATGTTTTAAGGGAAGAAAAGCACTGAAATTATCCAATTCGTAAGACATTTAAAATTTTATTAAATATTTGTGAAAGAATTTAGGCTTTATTAAAATTAATTGTTTAGTTTTGGCTCGATTAACAAATTTAAATATTTATGAAGAAAATTTTACTATCGTGCTTTTTAGCATTGGGAATCGGCGCAAGTGCGCAATTTGTAGAAAACTTTGACGCTGGAACAACTGCACCAGCTGGGTGGACTGTTATTAATGGAGGAGGACCTAACACATTTATTTTTACCCCTGGAGCTCCCGGATCTGTGCTTACTTCCCCTAATGCAGCCCAAATCAATTATGATGCGGTAGCGCATGATGATTATTTAGTAACTCCCGCAATTACTGTTACAGCAGGCCTTAATGACAGGTTAACGTATTTCGTTAAAAATCAGGATCCGGCATATGTGGAGGATTATGATGTTAAGATTTCTACAACTACGGCAACTGCAGCAGCTTTTACAACTTTTATTAAAACTAATGCACCCGCACCAAGTGTTTGGACTCAGGTTGTACTGGATTTAACCCCTTATGTAGGTCAAACCATTTATGTTGGTTTCCATGCAACGTCTGCGGATAAATTCAGGTTATTGTTTGATAACATCGTGAGTGATACTGCGCCAACTGCGGTTCCAAATTGCCCAACCTTAGCTACCCCTGCGAACAACACAGTTGATGTAGATGCTACAAATACTACATTGACCTGGACTGCTCCAACCGGTGGTGGTGCAGTAGCTTATTACGAGCTATATATGGATACAAACCCCAACCCAACTACGAAAATTGGTAACTATGTAAATCCAACTGCAATATTCAGTACGGCAACAAGCAATGCCCTGCTTTCCAACACCAAGTATTACTGGAGAGTTGTAGCTGTAAACTCTGCAGGAAGTGCAGTAGATTGTAATACCATATATAATTTTACTACCAAGGAGATTATTGCAACTGGATGTACTACTGCGCCAAACGGTCTTTACGGTACACTTACACCATCAGTTTGTAACGGAACAACCCCGGTAACAAGAACTCTTGCCTATGCAGGTGAATATTCTGTAGTGAATGTCGTAGCTGGAAATACTTACAGATTCGAGACTTTGCTTAAACCGGGTTATTATATCACCATTGCAACTAATGTTGCTGCTCCAGTTGTCCTAAAACATGGTGTAGGTCCGCTATTGTACACTCCAACAACAACCGGGGCAGTGAGATTTTATTCACATACAGATTCATCATGTACTGGACTTACAAATTCTACAACATCGCACACCAGAAGCGTAACTTGTTTAGGTGTGCTGGCTGTATCAGATAATACTAAAGCTAGCCTTTCTGTATATCCTAACCCATTCAGCGATGTATTGAAAATTTCTGATGTAAAAGGAGTGAAATCTGTTTCAATCACTGATGTTGCAGGTAGATTGGTTAAAACCATGAAACCGGCTGCTGAACTTAATGTTTCAGAATTGAAATCAGGTCTTTATATGGTTACATTAAACATGGAAGACGGAAGTTCTAAAACAATTAAAGCAATCAAAAAATAATATTCTTACAGAATAATTTTGATAAAAATGAATCCGCTTCAGCAATGAAGCGGATTTTTTTAGTTCTAAATTTCTTACACTAACTGAAGCTCAATTTTCAATATCTTAACAAATCCTATTTTTTATTTCTATTTTAAAATATTTTTCAATATAAATTTATAATTTTGATGAAGATTAACATATTAAAATGATGAAAAAATTTTTACTCTCGTGCTTAATCGCACTCGGAATAGGTTCGAACGCGCAGTATGTATATACCGGCGATTTCGAAGACCCAGGTTATAATATAAACACGTACAAGCAGTTCGGAAACGGAACCCGTACCACCGCAGCTGCATGTAACGGGACGAACGGTGGCCAACTTGCAATAAACGCAACAGTGACTCAATCAGGGTATATGATTGATTTAAGTACAATTGGTCAAACCGGGAACGGACAGAAAATTGACGTAAGTGTTGGATACAAGAAAGCGGCAAATATTACCGGTACCATTAGCCTGGCTTATTTTGTTTACAATGCAGCTTCTAATCAGTGGTCAGTAAATACTTTCGGTCCATCAGTTGTCCTGCCATCCACTGCGGCTACCACCTGCACTACCTTAAGTGCTACAATTCCTTCGGGAATTATTCAGCCGGGACAGATTTACGGAATTGGGGCCTGGTTCGTTCGGAGCGGAGCGACGACCGGTAATATATATGTTGATGATATTTCCATCAATCAGGAGATTGTTACAACAGCACCTGGTTGCGCAACCATTGTAAATCCTGCAGACGCCTCTACAATTTCTGCAGGAAACCTCAATTTAGCATGGAATACGGTTCCTACCGCTGTAAATTATAAAGTAGCCATCGGAACATCACCGGGAAGTTCAAATATTTATAATGCTACGGTTACGGGAACAAATGCCAATATTACGTTGGCACCCAATACCACGTATTATGCTAGCGTAGTTCCTGCGAACCTGAACGGCGACGCTACCGGTTGTTCAGAAATTTCTTTCACAACAAACAGTTTAATCGCTTACTGTGGTTCTATCACTTCGAATGCTGTGACTTATCCTATATCATCTGTATCACTTAATGGCGTAACAAATACTTCTGCCGCAACCACTGGTGCACCAGCGTATGAAGATTTTACAGCTACGGTGATGAATGTGTATCAGGGGCTTACCCACCAGCTCGCGGTTACTGGAACAGGTTTAGGTACCAATAGATTTGGAATGACCGCTTTTGTGGACTGGAATAATGACGGTGATTTTAATGACGCAAATGAACAGTACTTTACTTCAGCACAATTAATAGGAGGTGCAGGTGCGGCGGTTAATTTAACCGGAAACATAACTGTACCCGCAGGAGCAACTCTGGGTAACAAGAGAATGAGGATTAAATATAATTTTAACAGCTCTACAACTGCGCTTGGTGATCCTCTGGCTAATCCTTGTGCGAATGTGACCAACGGACAGGTTGAAGATTATACCTTATCTGTCCTTGCTCCTCCGTCCACACCAGTTTGCACAACGGTAACATTGCCTGTGGCTGGCGCGGCAGATTTCCCGGCAAACGGAATAATTACCTGGGCTGCTGCAGAATTTGCAGCAGGATATAAAGTGTATATCGGTACAACACCGGGAGGAACCGAATTTGCGAATGGAACTGTTGTTAACGGTACCTCTTACCAACCCGGGTTAGTTCCGAATACAACCTACTATCTGAAAGTAGTGCCATATAATAATTTAGGTGATGCCGCTGGATGTACCGAAATATCATTTACAACTGTAGGAGTGGTGTATTGTGGGCCTTTGACTTACTCCACGGTAGAGCCAACAACTAATGTAACTTTTGCAGGCATTAATAATACGACATCAGCTACATTAAACGGAACACCAGCTCACGAGTTCTTCCTCGATAAAGTGGGTACTGTTCTTACGAACACGACTTACCCGATTTCCTTAAATGCCAATACTGATGGAGCATCTTTCAGACATTATTTTGCAGTATTCATCGACTGGAATCAGGATGGAGACTTTGATGATGCCGGTGAGAAGTATTTTACAACACCTGCAAGCTTTATATTTGTATTAGGTTCGGATGGAGTTACCGGGACTCCGGCCACCGGCTCTATTATTGTGCCTCAGGATGCGAAACTTGGGCAGACACGAATGAGAATTAAATCTGCATTTTATGCCTCAGGTGGTCCCGCTACAGATCCAAACCTCAGTAATTTTGCCAACGCATGTGTTACAACAGGCTCTACATTTGGCCAGATCGAGGATTATACGATTCAGGTGAATACGGCTACAACGGGAACTTCAAATGTTGATAAAGCAAAAGTTGTAGTTTATCCAAATCCTTTTACAGATGTATTAAATATTTCCGATGTAAAAGGAGTGAAATCTGTTTCAATAAGTGATGTTGCAGGACGACAGGTGAAAAACATGAAAGCTGCAGCTCAGCTAAATCTTTCAGACCTTAAAACCGGTCTTTATATCGTGACATTGCATATGGAAGATGGTTCAGTAAACTCAATTAAGGTAATTAAGAAGTAGTATTTCCATGAAAATTTGACTTAAAATCAATCCGTCTCATTAATGAGGCGGATTTTTTTTGCCTTCATATTGAATGTTCAAATTATTGTAAAACCTGCTGTAGTAATGGTTATAAGAATATTTATCAATATTTAATTCCGCGAAAAATAAAATTTATTAATATTTTTACTACTTTGTATTGCATAATACTAAATTAATTATATATCTTTGCATTGTAAGATTGATAGGATGATTTCTTTTCAGTTTTAGAAAGCACAGAGAAACCAATTAATAACCTCAAATAATATGAACACAGAAAACACCAAAGCGCAAATGCGGAAAGGAATTCTGGAATTCTGCATTTTGAGTTTGATCGACCGAAGAGAAATGTATGTTTCCGATTTGATTGATGAGCTTAAAAAAGGAAAACTGGATGTGGTGGAAGGTACACTTTACCCGCTCCTCACTAGACTGAAAAACGGCGAATTCCTCTCTTACCGATGGGAAGAATCTACCGGAGGACCTCCAAGAAAATACTACCAGATTACAGAAAAAGGAAAACTGTTTCTTGCAGAACTACTCAATACCTGGAAAGAACTTACCGAATCTGTAAACCAAATTACTAAAAACAATAACCCCACGGACGCACCTGAAAGCTCGTTCCACCCAAATTCTTAAAACTATGAACAAGACACTCTCAATAGGACTTGCAGGTTTCTCCTTCACCATCGAGGAACACGCATATATTAAACTTAGTGATTATCTTGCGGCGCTCAGAAGCTCTTTGGATGCAAATGAAGCTGATGAGGTAATGCACGACATCGAAATCCGGATGGTTGAAATCTTCAAAGACACTTTAGGAAAACGAGAAGTCATAAACGATACCGATGTAGAAAGAGTAATTTCGCAAATCGGAAAACCGGAACAGATCGAAGAGCAGGAAGAAGCATATTTTTCTGAAAAATCTTCCAGAAGACAGCAAAAAACTACAGGTACGTTCACCGGTCAGAAGCAGCTTTTCCGCGATCCGGAAAAACAGAAAATCGCAGGCGTGTGCGCAGGTTTGGCGCATTATGTTGGCATGGATATAAGTGCAATGCGAGCCATCTGGCTCGGAATAGCAATCCTGGGAATTTTCACCGCAGCTATTTCAACTTCACTTATTATCTTGATTTACGTTATTCTGTGGATTGTTTTACCTAAAGCAGAAACCGCGACCGATTTCCTGAAAATGAAGGGAAAGCCTATGAACTTCGACAATTTGAAAAACGAATCCAACAAACTGGTACAGTTTGCCAATGAATCTACACAAAGGGTCGGAGAAATTTACACCGAAAACAAACCTTATATCAACAATGCAGGAAGCGGGATCTGGAATGTAATCCGTTATATTTTAGGCGGAATCTTCGGAATGATGGCTTTGGGTTGTATCATAGGAGCCTTCTTTATCTTCGGATTATTTGGCGGAAATACTGAATTTTCCCCGATGCGCGAATTCAACTTTATGTTTGAAGATGATGGGATGAGCAATGTACTTTATGCCATGATGCTTATCGGAACTCTAATCCCGGCAATTCTCTTCAGTTTACTATCCATTAAACTTATTTCACCGAAAACACAGTTGAGAAACGTAGGATATGTTTTAGGAGCACTGTTGCTTATTCTGATTGGTTTTGCTACTTATTTCGGAGTAAATATGGCTAAAAAAGACATGATTTACAAAGGTCATAAAGAAGATACAGAGAATGTAGCCATCAATACAACATCAGACAGTCTTTATGTCGACGTGAAGCAGATTACCATTCCGCAGAACTTTACAGCGTATGACGATGATATCTTTTCTGACAAAAAAATGGTTTACGAAGAAGATTATCCATACGTTGATGTAACCCGCAGTGCGACTGCTACAGCGCCATTTTTAATCGTTAAAAAAGAAGGTAAAGGGTATAATATTCCGGTGCAGCTTAATGTACCTGTAGAAATTCAGGATAATAAAATACTGCTTCCAAACTTCGTAAAATACCCTTATCAGGATCGGTTCCGTAATTACAATGTGACCTATGAACTTGTAGTTCCCATGAGCACCAGAGTTTTCAAGGTGAAAGAAAATGGACTGAATATCGACGGTGATCTGGACGGCGACGGAATGGAAGATGATAATGATGACGATAACGCTGTGGTAATCGAAAAAAATAAGATTAAAATCAACGGTTCTACCATACAGTACAATTCTTCGGATAAAGACAGCGTGATTATCAACGGAACCAAAATGCCCAAAGCAGCCGCTGATAAAATCATCGATTCCATGAAAACAAATATTGGGAAAATGGAAAATGTAGACATCTCCATTAAAGACGGAAAGAAAGAAATATCCATTAAAACCAAATAATGAGAGTGGATGAGCAAAGGCGGAGGCTCTGCTTCACAGAAAAATCCGCTTTTCGCTTGTTCATCTGGGTTTAACCAAAATTTAACATACGGAAAAGTATTTTGAAAGAAAAAAACACTAATTTCGTAACGCGAATTTAATAAGTCATTAATTAACACTTAAATCATCAGTCATGGTACAGTTCGTTCTAGAAATCGCAATGAAAATCATGGATTTCGTAAGCAGTTTATTTTAGTTAGAATTTTAATTCAATATATTTGTAAAGTATAACCAATACCTTTGGTTATACTTTTTTGTTTAATAAAAAACAGTAAAATTTAATTCCTTTTCCCGGAATCATTACCATGAAGAAACTAATCGCAAAAATCATCCTGAAAATTATCGGCTGGAAAATTGTGCTTGAAGGCGATGTGAACAATCTTAACCGCTGCATTCTGGTCGTGGCGCCGCACACTTCCAACCAGGAATATCTTCTCGGCAACCTTGCGTATTGGGCGCTTGATAAACCTCTGAAAGTCATTATCAAAGACCAGCACACCAAAGCCTGGTATGGAGGTATTGTGAAGGCGTTGGGAGGTGTTGGAATCGACCGTTCCCAGAAAAATGATCTGGTGAAATTCGTGGTAGATCAATTCGAAAAAGAAGATTTCAGTCTGGTAATTACTCCCGAAGGTACCCGTAGTTGGGTTCCGAAATGGAGAAGAGGTTTTTATCATATGGCAATCGCCGCAAAAGTTCCGATTATTGTGGCTGCGGGCGACTTCAAAACAAAACAGATTCATCTTGGATATGAAATTTCAGTTAAAGATCTGGAAACGCGCTCATTTGATGACATCATGGAGGAAATGGAAGAGTATTACAAAAAAATTACGCCGAAATATCCTGAAAAATGGAATCCTAAAATCTATTAATCTAAATGTTATGACCGAAGATAGAAAGAACGAAATCCTCCACCAGCTCAACAATTGGGGCGGGGAAAACCTGGGAAAGACTTTGGGAATTATTTTCACGGATGTTACCGATGACACGCTGACCGCAACAATGCCTGTAACCCCGAAAGTGCATCAGCCTTACGGGATTCTTCACGGTGGCGCTAACTGTGTTCTGGCAGAAACTCTGGGATCGTGCCTTTCTGTTTTGCATGTGGATACAGAGAAAGTAGTGCCTGTGGGAACCAATATCAACTCGAATCATTTACGAAGTAAAAAGGATGGCACAGTTACCGGGACCGCAAAATTTATAAGAAAAGGCAACACGATGCACGTTTCCGAAATTGATATCCGCGATGAGAAAGGTCATCTGATTAATCACACCACCATGACCAATAATATTATTCCACGTCCCAGATAAAAAATGATTTTCTTTAGATTTCCTTTTTCCGAAACCATTTATACTGTTGAGGAAACTTCGGTTTCTGAGGCGGTGTCTTTTCTCTCATTTGATCAGTCAGAAAAAATTGATTTCAAGGGAACGCTTAAAGCAATTTCAGGAACTGAGTTTTTAAATCTGGAGGTTTTTTATGATAATTTGAATACGGAACTGCTTGATTTTAAAGAGGAAACAGCCAGAGAATATCAGGAAAAATTACTGAACGTGATTGGTTTTATAAAGGATAATCAACTTTCCAAACTGGTGATTTCCAGAAGGAAACTGGTTCAGTTTAACGATTCAAAGCTCAGTCTTTCTCAAACTTTTTTGAATCTCTGCGAATCTTACAAAAATGCCTTCGTCTATTTTTTTATTAAAGACGGCAAATGTTGGCTGGGTGCTTTTTCTGAACTTTTAGGAAATTTTGATAAAAGGACGTCTGAATTTCAAACTATGAGTCTTGCGGGAACAATTCCTGTGGACGAAAACTGGACAGATAAAGAAATTGAAGAACAAAAACCGGTAACAGATTTTATCTCTAATACGCTGAAAAATTATGCTTCTGAAGTTTATAAAAGCGACACTTACGAACATATTTCCGGAAACATCAAGCATTTGAGAAACGATTTCAGTGCGAAAATCAACGAAAATGATCTGGAGAAGATCATTTCCGAACTTCATCCTACGCCCGCGGTTTGTGGAATTCCGAAAGAAATCTGCAGCAATGCGATAGAGCTTTTTGAAACCCATTCAAGAAATTTCTACGCCGGTTATATTAAAGTCGAAACCGAAGAAAATGTTCAGTACTTTGTGAATCTTCGCTGCGCTGAATTCTTTAAGAACGCTGCCTTAATCTACATCGGTGGCGGAATTACCGCAGAAAGTTCACCTGAAAAAGAATGGCGCGAAACCGAATTGAAATCCGAAGCAGTCCTGAAAAATCTCAGTTTTACATAAATCTTCACCATGAAAATTCATCACGTTGCCATCATCTGTTCAGATTATCCGGTGTCCAAAAAATTTTATACCGAAATATTAGGACTTAAGGTTTTGCGCGAAGTTTACCGTGAAGAGCGGGATTCCTACAAACTCGATCTCGGAATAGGCGACCATTATGTAATCGAACTTTTTTCATTTCCCAATCCGCCTGCAAGGCCGTCGCGGCCAGAGAGCTGCGGTTTGAGGCATCTGGCTTTTTCTGTTGAAAACGTAGAAGAAAAAAGGAATGAACTTACTAGAAAGGGTCTGATTTGCGAGGATATCCGGATTGACGAATTTACCGACCGGAAGTTTTTCTTCACCCAGGATCCCGATGCGTTGCCGCTCGAATTTTACGAAGCATAAAAGATGAAACTATTTTACATAATTCTCGGTGCTTCAGTGAAAGGCAGAACAATCGAACAGCATGATGTGTTTTTCGGCATCGCTGAAAAGCTGAAAGATTTAGTGCCTTCTATTAAAGAGTTCTGGCCGGAAGCAGGTAGCGATCTTCATCTTGACGCTTATCAGGAAGTAAAATTTGTCGATGGCTACGAAATCCGAATTGTGGAAAAAGGAAGTCAGCAATCAGAAAATCATTTATTTTTCATCAACCTTGGAGGATATAAAAAGGGATTTTTCGAGGAATTTCATGAGCAGCATTTGATAGTCGGGAAGAAAATGTCGGATGTTATCAAAAGAGCCAAGCAGACCGAATTTTATAAAACGATGGGCTTTCCGGGTGCCGTAAGCCACATCGATGACAAACACGGTGTTGATATCGATGATATTTTTAAAGTAAATAATCTTTTGCCTCAGGAAATGAAGGATAAATATTCCCTGGTTTTGGAGAAATCTGATGATGTTGACCAGAAGAATTTTATCAAACTAAAATATCTTAAAATCGATAAAATTTAGTTTTAAATTATTCCTTTGCGATTTCTTCGCGGTTGTCTGATTCTTCTTTAATGCCTTCTTCAATCAGTTCTTCCACAATTTCTTCCTCTTCAGGTTTCAGGATTTTTACCTCGTCTTCCTGTTTGGTGTCGTAAAGATTAATGTGAAATTCGCAGAGAATAGGGAAGTGATCGGAACCGATATGTTCTAATGTTTTCAGTTTTTCAACAAAAATCTCTGGCGAGTGGAAAAGCAAATCCAGCGGAACGCGGAAAAACCAATATTTAGCGTGGAAAGTCGCCAGAATTCCGCGCCCCACTCGGGCATCAATCAGCTCACTGGTTTTCCGGAAAAGAATGGAGGTAACAGACCAGGCTACCGTGTTGAAATCCCCGATTACCAAAGACGGAACCTGATGTTCTTTTATCTTTTTCGCGACACAGAGTAAATCACCGTCGCGCTCTTTGGAAGTCGTTTCTTCTGTAGGACTTGGCGGCGGCGGATGCACCGCGAAAACTACAAAATTATGTCCATCAGCGGTTTTAAACTGTGCTTCGATACTCGGAACATCATCAGCAATAAAAAAATGAACAGTGGATTTCACAAAAGGAATTTTAGAATAAAAATGCATTCCGTAGGTATTCTCGAGCGTGATTTTCTCGGTAAAAGGATATTCTTCTTCGAGTTTTCGGTTCGCCAGTTCCCAATCGGAATTACTTTCCATCGTGATGAAAATATCTGGCGTGTATTTCTGAATCAGTTGGTGGAATTTCTGAAAATCTTTATTGAACTGATAAACGTTTACAGAAATGACTTTCACTGTAGCGGAAGCAGAAGATATCTTTTTTACGGTTTTCTTTTTGTAAAATTTGGTGTAGCGGATTAAAATATAAAGATGATACAGAATCAGTGCGAACTGCGCTGCGTTAATAAGCCAAAGCAAAAAGTTTTTTTCAGCAAAAAATATCATCGCCCAGAAAACGATTGTCTGGAGCACCAGAATCTGTATTTTCATAAATTCCGGAACGCGGAATACCCAATGCTGGTTCCTGAAAAACGGAAGCACGCTCAGCACTATAAGCAGCACCGAAAAAATTGTGAGAAATAATTCCATAGTTTATTTGATACAAAGTAAAAGTAAAAACCTTTATTATAAATGCATTCTCATTAATTATCTTAAATAAACAAGCGATTTTTATGCCTTAAGAATTGCTTTTTGTAATTTTGTGAAATTCAAAATGCAGTGGAATCAGAAAGTAAAATCAGGAAAAAAGTGAAAATATGAAAATTGGAATTCTCGGCGGCGGACAGTTAGGACGAATGCTTATCCAGGAGGCGTTAAAATATGATGACGAATGGTTTACGCTCGATCCCGCCAAAGATGCGCCCTGTCACTCTATTTCTCATTTTGCACAGGGAAATTTTGATGATTTCGATACAGTTTTCAACTTTGGGAAAGGCAAAGATGTAGTCTCTATCGAGATCGAACATGTAAATGTAGATGCGCTTTACGAACTCCGCGAATGTGGGATTAAAGTAATTCCAAGTCCTGAAATCATCCAGATTATCCAGCAGAAAATTCTTCAGAAAGAATTCTATCTGAAACACGGCATTCCAAGCCCCGAATTTCAAATCATCAAACAAAGATCGGAAGCCAATTTTCCGTTGCCTTTTGTTCAGAAAATGAATGCCGGCGGTTACGACGGTAAAGGGGTACAGGTCATCAGAACCGAAGAAGACCTTCAGCATTTATGGAACGTACCTTCTGTTTTAGAAAGCCTTGTTGATATCGAAAAAGAACTTTCTGTAATCATCGCCATCAACGAAAACGGTGAAACCAAAACCTTTCCGGTAACTGAAATGGTGGCGGATCCTAAACTTAATCTTCTGGATTTTAATATCTGCCCGGCCCATATTTCTGATAAAGTGGAGCGGCAGATTGAGATGATTGTAGATAAATTTATCAAAGCCGCCAACTCTCCCGGACTTTTCGCGATTGAACTGTTTCTTGATAAAAATGAAGAAGTCTGGGTTAATGAAACCGCGCCGAGACTGCACAACTCCGGACATCAAACCCAGGAAGGAAACGCAAATTCACAGTTTGAACAACTTTACCGCGTTTTAAAAAATCTTCCGCTCGGGGATACTGACGCATTTGGGTTTTCCGGAATGCTGAATCTTGTGGGAGAAGAAAATTTTTCCGGTAAAGCCCATTATAAAGGTTTGGATGAAGTGATGAAATTGCCAAAAACCTACGTTCATCTTTATGGAAAAACAGCAACCAAGCCGGGCCGAAAAATGGGGCACATCAATATTCTGGCAGATTCACGAAAAGAACTTTTAGAAAAGCTGATCTACGTGAAATCATTAGTGAAAGTCGTTTCCAAAGATTAGATGGTCTTCTGAAATGTATTGTTTTTTATTAAATATTTTGAATAACTTTAATACAAAATATTTGATGATGAGTAATATAGCTACAATTCTGTCCCGAAAGGGAAGTTCGTATGTTACTGTAAATCCGGGACAGACGGTTCTGGAAGCATTACAGCTGATGGCAGACAAAAATGTGGGCGCAGTAGTCGTAAAAGATGCTGAAAATTATCACGGGATCTTTACAGAGCGCGATTATTCCCGAAACGTCATTCTTAAAAACAGGCATTCCTCGGAAACAAAAGTGAAGGAGGTAATGTCCGTAAATCTTCCCGAAATAAAACCGCTCGACACCCTGAATCACTGCATGCAGTTAATGGCCGATCACAATGTACGCTATCTTCCGGTTATTGAAGAAGGTAAAATGAACGGTATTATTTCGATTACTGATGTCATCAGAGAAAAAGTAATCGATCAGAAAGAAGTCATTAAACAGCTGAAAGAGTATATTCAGGGTTAAAAATTTCTTTATTTCCGCTGAAACATTCCTTTCTGGTAATTGGTGATAAACACCCCGCAAATAATCAGTACAGTTGCGGTAATAAATGCTGCCGTAATTTTTTCGTCCAATACAAGCCAGCCCAGAAATATTGCAATAATTGTATTTACATAAGAAAGCAGCGAAATCTGCGTTGGCGAAATCTTCTTCAGCGCAAAATGAAAGGCAAAATACGCTGCAACAGATCCGAATACCGCGAGATAAACGGTGGCCGCGATACTTTTGAAACTCCAGGTTGCGACATCAATTTCATTGGATACAACAAAGGCTAATGCAATCTGCGCCACTCCAGCGAAAGCGAACTGGTAAAAAAGATTCAGTGAAATACTCTGATGCTGCAGCTTCATTTTTTTAGTGAGAATTGATCCTAATGCCCAGCCGCAAATTGCGATGAAAATAAAGATAACGCCCATGCGGTAATCAGGATTCAGTAAATCCTGAAGGCCGTCTTTAAATATGAGCAAAATTCCACTGAACCCCATTAGTATTCCGAATAAGGAACGGTATGTAAATTTCTGAAGACCAAAAAAAATGCTCCCCAGAAATACAAGTAGTGGGGAAGTGGCGCTGATCAAAGACGCCAGACTGCTCGACAGGTGTTCTTCGGCAACCGTGGTCATTCCGTTGGCTACGATAAGCATCAGTATTGAAAAAATGATTTGAATTCTTAAGTTTTTCCACCCTATCCATTTTAGTTGTTTTGAAAACAGCAGAATCATCAATAACAATACGGCGGCGATCAATTGCCGGATTCCTGCAACAAACCAGGGCGGAATAGTTTCCACTGCCACACGGATTCCCAGAAAAGTGGTTCCCCACACGATAGCAACGGTAAGAACCGCAAGAATAAGTTTTGGATCTTTCAACATTTTAAAACGAGGATTTTTCCCTTTGGGACAGCATTTTTATTCCCAAAGCAGAGATCAGACATAACAAAATAAGCACCACCCACAAAGTGGTATAACTGAAATGGTCGGCAATAAAGGCGCCGCCGGCAGGAGCGATGATTCCGGATAATGACCATACAAAAGTGTACGCAGACGCATAACTGGCCCGGGAGGCCGTGCCGGCCCGGTTCACGAAAAACGTATTGATAAAAGGCAAAGCCAGCATCTCGCTAACCGTAAGAAAAATAATGGCAATTACCGCCGAAACAATCACGGAAAATATCGGAAACAGAATCAGCGAAAAAGCGATGGCGGCAATAAAAATTCCTGCATAAATATAGACTACGTCTTTCTTCCGGGTCTGCAGATGCTGCACCAGCACCATTTCGAAAACCGCGATGATCATTCCGTTCAGGCCTAAGATACTTCCGATTAAAGATTCGTCAAGATGCTGAATATCTTTCCAGAAAACCGGGACCAGTTTGAAAACAACCAGAAAGCAGGAAATGTAAATAAGAATGAGCAGGAGAAATTTTAAATACAAAACATCTTTCCAGGGAGATTTAGATGCCGAAATCTGAAGATTTTCTCTGTTCTTTTTAAACTTACTGATTTTAGGCAAAAGAAGCATAATTAAAATCCCTACAAGGATATAGGTGCCGCCTTCCACAAAAAACAGGAGATGATAATCAATCGAGGCTAAAATGCCGCCCACTGCCGTTCCCAGTCCCATTCCAAGATTTACCGCAAAACGGTTTAAGGAGTACGATTTCGTCATCATTTCCGGTTTCGAATAGTAGGCAATTGCCGTGAAATTTGCCGGCCTGAATGCTTCGCTGAAAAATCCGATCAGCACGGCAACCAGACATAGCATTTCGAAGTCCGTAATTTTGGCAAAGAATATAAACAGCAAGCCGCTGAGGATGCTTGTAACAATCTGTACGGCACGGAAACCTGCTTTTTTAATAAAATAGCCGCTTGATAAGGCACCGAAAACCGCGCCCACGCCGAATAAAGTAATTACCAGGCCAGCGTCAGCTAGACTTCTGCCAAAAATCCTGGTAACGTACACGCTCATAAAAACAGCAGCCATGGTTCCCATTCTGTTGATGAGCATCACAAGGGAGAGCATCCAGCTTTCTTTGCTTAACCCGCTGAAAGCCGCTTTATAAGTGCTGATGATTTTATTGAGCATGGAGAAAAAAGGAGTTGGAAAAGAACTGCAAAAGTAGCTAATTTCGCCTTACCAATGTATAGTTTAACCTTTAATTCACGTAAATCTAATCTCGCAGAGTATCCCATTTTTTATGATTAAATTTTTATCTTTGATTATCTAATAAAAGCTAAAAAATGGTCGGAATTATAATGGGCAGCCAAAGCGATTTGCCAATCATGCAGCAGGCAGCAGATTTTCTGAAATCAATGGAAATCCCTTACGAATTAACAGTGGTTTCAGCCCACAGAACTCCGGAAAGAATGTTTGATTATGCAAAAACAGCAAAATCCCGCGGCCTGAAAGTAATTGTCGCCGGCGCGGGCGGCGCAGCACATTTACCCGGAATGGTAGCGAGCTGTACCACTTTGCCTGTGATTGGTGTCCCGATTTTATCTTCAAATTCGATTGACGGATGGGATTCTGTACTTTCTATTTTACAGATGCCGTCGGGAATTCCTGTTGCGACAGTAGCTTTGAACGGCGCCGCGAATGCCGGAATTTTAGCCGCTAAAATCATCGGTGCCTCAGATACAAAAATTTCGGAAAAATTAGAGAACTATCAGAATTCACTTAAAGAAAAAGTGTTGGGAACGGTAGAAGAGATCAAAAAGAGTCATCCGAATTCGTTTGACTAAATTAAACATGAATAAAATCTATAATTTCAGCGGTCTTGGAGTAGATGAAAGTGTTTTCGACAGGATTGATTTAGGAAATTTAGATGTAGAATTCGTTCCCTGGATTAAACCGGATAAGAACGAGAACATAGGAAGTTATGCACGGCGGATTCAAGAAAATATAAAAGGCGATAACCCCATTTTAATCGGTTTATCGTTTGGAGGAATGCTTTGTGTAGAAATTTCGAAAATCCGGAAAACCGATAAAATTATTCTTATAGCGTCTGCAAAATTGCCGCGTGAGTTACCATTGCTCTATAGAGTTGCAGGTGCATTACAACTCAATAAACTTATTCCCTCTGCAGTTTTAAAATTTCACAACTTCATTACAAACTGGTTGTTTGATGCCAATTCGAAAGATGAAAAAAAGCTTTTAAGAAGTATTATAAAAGATACTGATCCGGATTTTCTTATATGGGCAGTGAATGAAATAGTCAACTGGAAAAATAATATTTTACCGGAAAACGCATTTCATATTCATGGCGACCGTGACAAAATTATTCCGCTACGAAATGTAAAAACGGACTATATCATTAAAAACGGAGGACATTTAATGACAGTGAGCCACTCACGGGAAATAAGCGAGCTCGTTCAGCAGTTAGTACAAAAAAAGAATTAGTGGTCTCATTTAAAAAGCCACAGATAAGCCGCCGGAAATTCCTTAGCCCAGTAACTTTCGGAATGCGTTCCGTAATCATCAAATTTCGTTACAATGTTTTTCCTGCAGATTCCTTTGCTAATCAGGATGGGAGTTACCTTTTCTATATCGGTAACCATTTCCTCTGACTCTTTTCTCCCTGCGAGAAGATAGATTTTTGTCTTTTTCAAAGATTTTGAATGCTCTTGGATATATGCGTTTAAATCTTCCTTCGCAAACCATAGACTGGGACTGAAAACGCCAAGTTTTCCGAATTTCTCAGGATATTTTAATCCGGTATAAAACGAAATCAATCCACCCATTGAAGAACCGACTAATCCGGTACTTTTTGCCGAAGAAAGCGTTCTGTAGTTTTTATCAATATAAGGTTTTAGGGTCTGAGCAAGAAAATCTGCGTAAAGATCACCTTTTCCGCCTCCGTATTTTGTGTTTTTCCAGGGGGAGTATTCGTTCAGCCTTTCGCTGCCGCCGTTGTCGATTCCTACAATAATTGCCTGTTTTTTACCCTCGTTGAAGAATTTATCCATGGTTTCATCAATCTGCCATTCCCCGGAAAAAGAGGTGAGATTATCGAATAAATTTTGCCCGTCATGCATATAAATCACCGGATACTTCTTCTTCGAACTCTGGTAGTCTTCCGGAAGATAAATCCAGATCCGCCGTGTTGTTCCGAGTTGAGGCACCGCAAAATTTTCACTCAGAATTCTTACATTTTTTGATGCGGTGTGCTTCTTAGGTTCAGGTTTAGGCCAGGAAAGAATTGTGTTTTCTATGATTTGAGGAGTTCCGGTGAATGTAAATGTCCGGTTTTCAATTCCCTGGCCTGATTCATTTCCCTCTGCAGTTTCCCAACTTCCCTGCGTAAACTTATATTCAACTTTACCGCTGTTTTCCGGAAATTGCAATTCGTATTTTCCGGCAGCATTTTTCTTCAGTTCAAACCCTGAATCTGTAGGATTCCAGCTGTTTAGTGAAGATGCCATGAAAATTCTAGTGTTCTCCGGCGTTGTTGACGGGACCGTTACTATAAGTTTTACCTGGGCGGTGAAGCTTCCCGCTAAAACGGTTAATAAAAAAATGGAAAATGATTTCATGCCGGATTTTAAAGAAAAAATGTTCGAAAGATTGTCAGATGTTTTTAAAACTAATTTATTTCCTGAAAAATTCCATCAGGTCCATATAATTTTTTTGGTTCACACCGTGCCCGTTCATGTACTCTCTGAATGTAAAATAACAGCTTAAATCATAGAGCAAGTCTGCCGCTTTTCGTCCCCATTCCAAAGGAATCACAGCATCATCAGTTCCATGAGAAACAAAAAATCTCATGTGCTCCAGTTTCTTTTTGTCTTTTACGATATTCTCCATCAGTTTTTCTTCCGGATATGCGCTTAAGCAAGCCACTTTCGAAAAAAGCTGCGGGTGTTGCAAGGCTAACGCATAGGCAAGAATCCCACCTTGCGAGAATCCGCACAGGTGCGTTTCATTCTCGGTAAGTCCGTAATGATTCGTTACCTTCATGATGTTCTGCAGCAGTCCTTCCAGTGATTCTTTGGCTTGGGGAACGTCAATTCGGTTTTCCACATTCATGAGGTCGATATCGTACCACGAAAAACCTTCGTACTGAGAATTAAGGGGAGCGCGGAAACTCACCACAAGCCAGTCTTCCGGCAGGGTCGGGACGAAGGCAAAAAGATCTTCTTCGTTACTTCCGTAGCCGTGAAGCAGAATTAAAAGTGGAGTTTCGGGGGTGATGTTTTGGGGTTCGCGAACGAGGTAAGATAAATCCATGGAACAAAGATATTCTATTTTTTCAGGAGCAACAATATTTGTGTTTTCTTCCGAAAATACGTCCGGCTGTCAGCTCTCGCTTTTGACTCAAAGAGCTCAGGCAATTGCTACTAATTTAAGTATCAATTCTTCGAAATAAAAAATTCTGTCTTTATAATCAGATAAAATCAATCAGTAAACTTTTACTTTAAATAAGTTTTGATTTAACAGCTGACAAACAATTAATTACATTTAAATTCTAAAAATTACTTTAAGTTAATTTATAAAAGATTTTGCCGTTTTTACATTTGTGTCATGCGTTTTGCTGAATTGCTCCTTACCTCATTTGTTATATATTATGCAGAAATCTTCCAATTTAAGTTTGCAATTTGGTTAGTAATTTAACGTCAGATTTTCATCCGTTAACTTCGCGGCATTCATAAGTTTGAAGCATCATTAATTTTAGATTGTTGCAACAAACGTCAAATGATGAACTTCAAAAACAAGTAGAAAATTTTCAGGCAGGACATAAAAAAAACCGGATTTAAAATCCGGTTTATGTTTTATAAAGCTGTATTTAAATATCTCTTTTTACAACAGCTACAGGTTTCAGTTTGATCAGTTTCATCTTATCAAGCAATAGCATAATCACATAGGTTACGTCGATTTCGTGCCATCTAACGCCGCCGAAATTTGCTCTTCCGCCATGTTTGTGGTGATTGTTATGATAACCTTCGCCCATCATTAACCAGTCGAAACGGAAGAGGTTTTTTGAGGTGTCTGAAACCTTAAAGTTCACATAACCGTAAATATGTCCGAACCAGTTGATGATTACGCCGTGAATCGGTGCCATCATGTAAGCGACAGGAAGCAGAATCCACTGCCACCACGCCGTCGCAAAGAAATAGAAAAATGCGGTGTAGGCAATCGCCCAACCAATTCTGGAACCCCATGAACTCGCGAACTTATCGAAACCTTCCCATTGGGGAACGTTCTTGGTGAATTTATCCTCTATTTTTACCTTCTGCTGGTTGATCTGCTGGTAGATTGATTTGGTACGCCACATCATCGTGAAAAGATTGTGGTCGTATTTTGGAGAATGCGGATCCTTTTCGGTGTCGGCATAAGCGTGGTGCATGCGGTGCATAACGCCGTAACCGTAAGCGGAAAGATAATTTGATCCCTGAGTAATCCATGTCAGCACATAGCAAAGTTTTTCGCCAAAACGTGACATTTTAAAAGATTGGTGCGCCGCGTAACGGTGCAGGAAAAAAGTCTGAAAAAAAAGTCCTGAATACCAAAGGACTGCAATAAAGATGATAATAACCATTAAAAAAAATTTAGCGGTAAAAGTACAAATTTTAAAAAGAACAAATCACTCCTAAATTCTGAGTCCCTAGATAAATGCTATGCAAAAAATAAAAAATCCGGAAAATTTATCCGGATTTCTGTTTTATACCGCTTTCACGATAAAGTAATTTTTCTTGCCTTTCTGCAGAAGCAGGAATTTTCCGTCGATTAGATCTTTTTCTGAGATTTCGAAAGTTTCATTTGCTTTTTCTTTGTTAACCGAGATGGCGTTGCTGCTCAGTTCGCGCCTGGCCTCGCCTTTCGACTTCAGGAAACCTGATTTTTCAGAAATTAAATCGATGATATTGCTACCCACAACTTCATTTCTTGTAATTTCTTTCTGTGGAACACCTTCAAAAACTTCCAGAAAGGTTGCTTCATCAAGATTCACCAGATCTTCGGCAGTTGATCTTCCGAAAAGGATTTCTGAAGCTTTCACTGCTTTCTCATATTCTTCGCGGTTATGCACCCAAACCGTCACTTCTTCTGCCAGTTTTTTCTGAAGCTTTCTTTCGTGAGGCGCGGTTTGATGTTCTGCGATTAACGTTTCAATTTCTTCTTTGCTTAAAAAAGTATAGAATTTAATGAATCTTTCAGCATCTGCATCGGTAGAATTCACCCAAAACTGGTAGAATTTATAAGGCGACGTTCTTTTCGCGTCGAGCCAATAGTTTTCTCCGGCTTCTGATTTTCCGAACTTAGAACCGTCGGCTTTTGTAATTAAGGGAACGGTAAGCGCAAATGCTTCACCTTTTGCTTTTCTGCGGATAAGTTCTGTTCCTGTGGTAATATTTCCCCACTGGTCGGAACCGCCCATCTGAAGTTTTACATTTTTTTCTCTGTATAAATGCAGGAAATCATAACCCTGAAGGAGCTGGTAGGTAAATTCTGTGAAACTCATTCCTTCCGCGCCGCCTTCGCCTGTGATTCTCTTTTTCACAGATTCCTTCGCCATCATGTAATTTACGGTAATGTTTTTCCCAATATCACGGATGAACTCCAGGAAAGAAAATTCCTTCATCCAGTCGTAATTGTTTACGAGTTCTGCACTGTTACTTTCGGTACCGTCGAATTTTAGAAATTTTGAAAGCTGACTTTTCAGACAGGAAACATAGTGGTTCAGGGTTTCTTCATCAAGCGCGTTTCGCTCTGTAGATTTGCCTGACGGATCACCAATCATTCCGGTAGCGCCACCAACCAAAGCAATCGGTTTGTGACCGTGCTGCTGAAAATGAGCTAAAACTTTAATAGGAATTAAGCTCCCGATATGCAAAGAATCTGCTGTAGGATCGAAGCCGATATAAGCAGTCGTCATTTCTTTATTCAGTTGCTCATCGGTTCCGGGCATCATGTCGGCATACAGGCCGCGCCATTTCAGTTCTTCAATAAAGGGATTCATTTTCTTAAAAATTTTAAGAGGCAAAGATAGGATTTTTGAGGGAAATTTTTGGTGCGTATTTTAAAACGCTACGTTTCGAAACCGGAGATTTTATAGCAAAAATTAACTTTCTCTTCGCTTCAGAACTTTTCCGCGGGGTTCGTCGCCTTCATATAAGGCAATTTCGGAATGAAGGAATTCGGCAGCGGCAGCGGAATCTTTTACTTTAATGGAGCTTCGCTCCAACATTTCTGCCTCGTAACCGGCTAAAATACTTTCACGAAGTTCTGTTTCTTTCCAGTTGAATGATTGGCAGTTTTTGAAAATTTCGCGTGCCAGTGATAGCGCATCCAGCAGCGCCTGATTTGCGCCCTGACCTTTAAACGGACTCATCGGATGTGCGGCATCACCAATTAGGGTTGCTGATGCAGCATGTGCAAATGATTCGGAACTTAGTAGATCGCGGTCGTAGACCGGGTATCCGGAAATTAAATTCTCATCTGTCGCGTTTAAAATTTCCGGGATGGGAGCGTGCCACGGTGTTCGTAGAATGGCTTCTTCTTTAAGGGCTTTTGAGCCTTTTTCACTTAACGCTTTCGCATCTTCTTCAGACATCGGAAAACTGAGCTGCCACATCACCGAGTCAGCGTCATAAGGCATAACGTATATTCTTTCATTCCCGTTTGCGGTCTGAAAAACGGTCGCCGAATCCAGAAGGTGATGATTGGAATTTTCGAGTGCGCTTAGCGGGCAGATGCCTAAAATCACAATGCAGCCAAGATAACGAAGCGGCGAAATTTCGTCTCCAATTAAAAGACTGCGAACTGCGCTCCTTATTCCGTCGGCACCAACGATGATATCCGCCTTTTCCTGAACAGTTTTGCCGTTGACGAGAAAAGTGAGGTCAGTTTCGCCCTCTTTATTTTCTTTAAAGCCAGTTAGTTGATATCCCCATTTAATGCAATCCGTTCCGGCAAGTTGATTTAAAAGTGCGGAACGCAAAGACTGTCTTGCAATGTGAACATTGCTCCGTTTTGAGTCATTTCTCGTATTATTTTCCATCCATTTTCGCATTCCCCATTCCCCTACAACTTTACCGTCGGGTGTGTGAACCAGATGTCTTGTAGAAACCACTCCTGTATCTAATCTGAAGATCCCGAACCCATCAATCGCTTTACTAGCCTGCTGTAGCGTAAGTCCATATCCCTGTGAACGTACAGCGAAGTTTTCATCCCGCTCGTAGAGGGTAAAAGGAATGCCACGGTGCAGACAGGCAACTGCCAGGGCAACTCCGCCAATTCCGCCGCCTATAATGGCAACTTGTGGAAATTTTTCGTAATCGGGCGTTGGAAAATTTTTCGAAGCAATTAACCCTGAGCCGGAACAGATTGGACAAGGTAAGAGATGCGCATGCGGACGTACCGGTAAAGGTCCTTTTTGATCTGAATTTTTGAATTCCTCCAATGCTTTTTCGTAGCGAATCTTTACACTTTTGCGGATTCTCTGCTTTTTTTTGCCGCGCCCCGCACATTCTTTACAGACCGTCCAGCGGTTCATTTCATTCTGCGTTTTCATGATTTGGTCCTGTTTAAGTAAAGACATTTTCACTCTGAAAAATAATTGAGGCAAAGATAATATTTCTCATACCAATGTATTGTGGCAATCGAAATCCTAAAAACTTTCATCTTGAAAATCCATTAAATTTTAAAAGACTAATTTTGCACCCCGAAATTCAGATAAGAGGATGTCGTTCAGATTTAGTGAAAACAAAACGTTGACAGACATTCTTATTTATTAATGAATCTATAAAATCCAAATATGAAAAGAATTGGCGAACACAGAAAACTGCTGGGAGTTGACAAAACCGCAACATTAAAAGACCTGAAAACCATTTACAGAAATACAATGAAGGACGCACATCCTGATAAATTTGTAAATGATGAAGAAGGAAAACTGGATGCAGAGGAAAAAAGCAAATCAGTAATTGAGGCGTATCATTTTCTGGTAAGCATTAACCCGGAAACTCAGGAAAAATACAAAGAAGAATACACAGAAACCACTTCCAAATCAAACATTCAGGATTTTGAATACGAAAAACAGATTCTGAAAATTCAGCACCTCAACGGTAAAATGTTTGAATACATAGGTGTTCCGAGAAATACCTACATCAAAATGGTAAACGCGGATTCCCCAAGCCGATTCGCACGAAGACATATCTACGGAAATTTTGTTTACAGAAAAGCCGGCGAAGCAATGGTGGATTAATCATCACAAAAAAACCTCTTTTAAAATCATTTTAAAAGAGGTTTTTTTTATATGTTTTCTTCTTTGGAATCTCTCCAGCGTTTTTCCCGCCATTCTTTCTGTTCTTCTTTGTTGAGGAAAGTCCAGGCGATGATTCTGCTGGATTTGTTGCCGGTTCCCATCGGAATTGTTTTAAGGTGGAAAATCTCCGCTTCCTCCAGGAGTTTATATACTTTTTTCAGGTTGGATTCCTTTGAAATCAACGTGGAAAACCAATAACAGTTTTTCCCGAAGTCTTTACTTTCAGCAATCATTTTCCGGATGAAAGCAATTTCGCCTCCGGGATAAATCAACTCATTGCTGATTCCCGCGAAATTGAGTTCAGGAGCTGGCGTATTTTTACCGGTAAGATTGCGCACTTTTCTCTGGGAACCTTTTTCCGCGTCTTCGGCTGTAGCATGAAACGGAGGATTACAGAGCGTAAAATCTATTTTCTCGTCTTCCTTAATGATGCTGTGAAAAATTGTGTCAGAATCCTTCTGCAAGCGGATTTCAACCTTATCTTTTAACTGTTCGTTAGCCGCTACAATATTCTGTGCTGATTCCACTGATTTTACATCCGTCTCAGAACCGATGAAATTCCAGCCATATTCTGTCACGCCAATGATCGGGTAAATGCAGTTAGCGCCCATGCCCACATCCAGCGCGGTAATTTTATCACCTTGCGGAATTCCGCCAAAATTACTCTGAGCAAGTAAATCTGCCATATAATGCAGATAATCGGCTCTTCCGGGAATCGGCGGGCAAAGATTCTCAGCAGGGAAGTCCCAGTTATTAATACCGTAGTAAAGACTGAGGAGCGCTTTGTTGAGTAATTTTACCGCTTCCGGATTTGCGAAATCCACAGAATCATCGCCGTATTTATTGGTTTTAATGTGATTTTCCAGTTCCGGAACTGCTGTTTTCAAGGCATCCAGATCATATCTCTCGCGGTTTCTATTGCGGAAATGAAGTCTGGTTTTCTCCTGACTGTTTTTTTCTGTGGACATAAATAAAGTTTGAAGCGGCTAAATTACGAAAAGGAGACGAGCATTGTGGAGCAACGACAATTCGTTTTTAAACAAACCTTTAAACCAACTAATTCTCAGACCGATGAACCACCAGATATTCCCAGGGTTCCATTGTAAGTGTCATCTTTTTTGAAATTTGCTGAGTCTTTCCGGTAAACAGATTGGTGTAATTTCCAGAATCATACGAAGTATCAAAATTTACCTGAACTTTTTCCATGCTCAAATTGATAAATGTTATAACCTTGTCACCGTTCTTTTCGCGGACAAAGGAAATTATCTGATCCATTTTATCGTTCATGATTCTAACCATTTCACCGCCGCGGTTGCCGTTCCACAGCGCCTGATTTTTATGCTTCAACGAAAAGAGTGTGGTGTAAAGTGCTTCATTTTCATGTTTCTTCCACACGATCGGATCCTTTTCGAAAAATAATAAGGAACGGTCGAGGCCGGCTTCCTGACCGTTGTAAACCATCGGCATACCATCCATCATTGCCGTAAAAACTGTAGCAGCTTTCAGTGCAGGCCCAAAGTTGCTGTACTGGTTTCCTTCCCAGGAATTTTTGTCGTGATTGTCGATGAAATTCATGCGGATTCCTTCTTTCGGAAAAATTGAAACATGTTCAGCGATGTACGCTTCTCCGAGTGTCTTAACACTTTTATTGTTGAGGGCAATTTGATGGAGGATGTTCCAGAGTGTCCAGTTGTAGGTTGCGTCAAAAGCTTTTCTGTGAAGTTCTTTATCTTCAGCTTCCGCCAGCATAAAAACAGGTTTTATCGCATCAAGTTCTTTTCGGGCATTTTCCCAGAAATCTATGGGTACAAAACTCGCCACATCGCAGCGATAACCATCAATATCATATTCCTTTACCCAAAACTTCAAGGCTTCGGTCATGTATTTTCTGAGTCCGGGCTGGCTGTAATCGAAGTCAATAATATCATCGTAATCGCGCCACGGCGTCGACTGGAACCTGCCTTCTCTGGATTTCGTGTACCATTCTGGATGTTGGGTTGCCAGCGTGTTGTCCCAGCTGCTGTGATTCGCAACCCAATCGAGGATTACATACATTCCCTGTGCGTGGATGGTCTTAACAAGACTCCGGAAATCCGCGTCAGTACCAAATTCGGGGTTTACCTTCAAATAATCTTTTACCGAATAATAACTGCCCAAACTTCCCTTTCGGTTTACCACTCCGATGGGCTGCACCGGCATCAGCCAGATGATGTTAATACCCATTTTCTTTAGGCGCGGCAACTGTTTTTCTATGGCTTTGAATGTACCTTCTGCCGAAAACTGACGGATATTGAGTTCATAAATAGTTGCATTTTTAACCCAGTCGGGATTTGTGAGTTCGACATATTTTTGCGGCTTATAGCTAGAATTGGGTTGTTGCGACATGGTTGTAATATAAAAGAAGAAGAACAATGTGATGATCAAACGTGGCATTTCAGATTATTTAGGTGGACTTAAAATTACCACAATATTTGTATACCTGCCATTTCCATGCTAAATATTAGAAACATTTTTAGGTGTAAAGTTTGCAGTAGTCACAAAAGTTTAGACTAAAAAAATCACCTATGATTCCAAAAAAAATTCATTACTGCTGGTTTGGCGGTCAACCCAAAAGCCAACTTGCAGAACACTGTATCGCCTCCTGGAAACGTATTCATCCCGATTTTGAAATTATGGAATGGAACGAAAGCAATTCGCCGCTAGAGGACAATAAATATGTAAAAGAAGCTTTTGAGCAGGGGAAATGGGCTTTTGTCTCAGATTATGTAAGGTCCAAAGTCATGTATAAACATGGCGGAATTTATATGGACACCGATATGGAACTGAAACTTCCGCTTGATGAATTTCTCAGTGAACGTGCTGTATGTGGTTTTGAAGTAAAAGGTGTTCCGTATTCAGCTTTCTGGATGGCCGAACCGAAGCATCAACTTTCAAAAGATTTTATGGATTGGTACAACAGTCAGGACGGTTTTTTTGAGAGAATAAATACCGATATTTTTTCTGAAATGCTCGAAAACGAATACGGTGCTGACCGGTACAGCGATACGGTTCAAAAACTTAAAAGCGGTGTTACCCTCTATCCATCGGTGTATTTTTCGCAGGATTTACCGAAGAATTATGTAAGCCATCATTTCAACGGGTCGTGGTTCGGGGGCGATGCTGAAAATACCCATAAAAAAATGGTGAATGTTTATGGCTTGCTTGAGCGGCTCATTCATTATCCGGATGCGGCAAAGGCAGTACAAAGCATTATCAATGAACATAAAATCATCGAGGTGAATGCGCTGCTTGATTTATTTCCAGAGGAAAAGATCCGAGAGTATCTGGACTCAAAAACTTAAAGTCAAGCCGACCCATTTATTTATTATAATACTTACCGATACCCGCCGAATCAAAGGTGAAGTTATGGTGATTTTCAAGCCGGTCAAGTTTCTTACTGATGGTAAGCGCCCACAGCACAAGTTCTTTTGCAAAATTCTGGTCTTCAGTTGTAAGTTGATCACCGTATTCCTGCACAAATTCATTCAACGGTGTAATTCTCTCAAGCTCGGTGTAGAACTCACCGTCACTGTCGGCGTAGCTCAGTTCTGCTGTATTTTCATTAAACCATTTAATGATATCGGTGTAGGGTGTTTTTATTCCATCCTTTTCCAGCTTAGGAATTCGCGGGAAAAGCTGTTCAAACTGAGTCATAACCGCCTGGTCAATCAGCAGTTTTGCAACATAATCTGCGCCTTCCTGCTCACCTTCGTACACTAATTCAATTTTTCCGGTAATCGATGGAACGATCGACATAAAATCCAGAAGACGGACTGTAGTTTTTTCAGCACCTGATTCAATAAGCCTAAGTTTTGCGGCAGCCATCAGATTTTCCATTGCAGAAATGGTGAGTCTTGCGCTTACCCCGCTTTTCGCGTCTACGAATTCACTTTCACGGGCGGCAAAGGCTACTTCTTCCAACAGATTTTTTGCTAAATCTGGAACCGTAATCTGTGCTTTATCTTCTGCAGAAATCAAGGCTTCCTGTTCTGTTATCTGCCTTGCCAACGCGATTGATTTGGGATAGTGCGTGAAAATCTGGGAACCGATACGGTCTTTCAGCGGAGTTACAATGCTGCCGCGATTCGTATAATCTTCGGGATTAGCGGTAAACAGAAATTGAATGTCAAGGGGCATTCTTAACTGGAAGCCCCGAATCTGTACATCACCTTCCTGTAAAATATTAAACAGTGAAACCTGAATTCGTGCCTGCAAATCGGGAAGCTCATTCAGTACAAAGATGCAGCGGTTGGCTCGCGGAATCATGCCGTAATGAAGCACGCGTTCATCAGAATAAGGCAGCTTTAATGTTGCAGCCTTAATCGGGTCGATATCACCAATTAAATCTGCCACGTTTACATCCGGTGTAGCGAGTTTCTCAAAAAAACGCTCGCTGCGGTGAACCCAGGAAATTGGAGTTTCATCGCCCAGTTCTGCAATAAGGTCGCGGGCAAATTTAGAAATCGGCTGGAACGGACTGTCATTAATCTCAGAACCTTTTACAACCGGCATGTATTCGTCCAGGAGGGTGATCATACTTCTCGCGATTCGGGTTTTTGCCTGTCCGCGCAATCCAAGAAGATTAATATGATGGCCGGCAAGTAACGCTTTCTTGAGTTGGGGAATTACGGTGTCTTCATAACCCCAAAGCCCTTCAAAAACGTTTTCTTTAGCTTTTATCTTGGTAATGAGGTTGGTCTTAATTTCCTGACTGATGGTTTTATGAGTGTATCCTGATTCTTTTAGTTCTTTGAAGGTGATCTCTTTTTTCATAGGTTTTTTATAATGTAAAGGAGTGATTTATAATGTAGGTTTTGTGATCTGGAATCAAATCCGCCTGATCCTGTTTCTTTCATAATCTTCAAAAATCATTTCTCCAAGATTTGAAAGTCCGGTAAGGAAGGCCTTGCCTTTGTTTTGAGCAGTAAATGCTTCCACAAATTTACGGAGGTAAGGATCCTGTGCGATCATAAAGGTGGTGATTGGAATTTTAAGCCGTCTGGCCTGTGCTGCTTTTGTAAGACATTGTGTAACGATCATCTCATCGAGACCGAAGCTGTTGGTGTAAAGTTCTCCCGTTGGCAGTTTTATGCAACTGGGTTTCCCGTCGGTGATCATGAAGATCTGTTTGTTGGTATTTCTTTTCCGGCGCAGAATGTCCATCGCCAGTTCGAGACCTGCGACGGTGTTGGTGTGGTACGGGCCAACCTGAAGATAGGGAAGGTCTTTAATTTTAATAGGCCAGGCTTCATTTCCGAAAACAATGATATCTATTGAATCCTTCGGATATTTACGTTTGATGAGTTCCACCAATGCCATCGCCACTTTTTTTGCAGGCGTAATGCGGTCTTCGCCATATAGAATCATGGAATGGCTGATGTCGATCATAAGCACGGTGCTCATTTGGGCTTTATGGCGTGTATCTTCAACTACCAGATCGTCTTCAGTAAGTCGGAGGTCTGCTATCCCGTTGTTGATCTGGGCTTTTTTGAGGCTTTCGGTCATATTTACGGTGTTCAGATCGTCGCCGTACTGGAAGGTTCGGGTTTCTCCATCGCGCTCGTCGCCAACACCAACTTTTGATGTGCGATGGTTTCCGACACCTGTTTTCTTTAACTTCCCGAAAATCTGGTCGAGAGCGAATTCCCGTAAAGCCTTTTCAAGTTTTGGTGTTAAAATGTTTTTGCCAGTGCCCGAGCCCGAGTTTCCGTCCTCACTATCTTTTTCCTCCGTAATATAGCCACGCTTTTTAAGGTCTTCTTCAAAATCTGCGAGCGTATATTCGTCGGTAAAGATGTCGTATTCCTTATCGAGCATTTCGAGCCATTCGAAAGCCTCTTCAATATCGCCGGAAGTATGGGTAAGAAGATCTTTAAAAACTTCGAAGACACGGTCGAAATGGGAAATATCTTCGGGCGTATGCTTCTTAAAGGTAAAACCACTTTTATGGTTTGCGTTTCTTTTCATCATAATCATCTTGCAGTTGGTCCGGAAAAGTTATGGAAATATTGTTCCAATGAGTCTCCCCATGCATAGATATTCGAAATAACGATGATTTAAAAATGAAAACGCCGTTTCTGGCTTTGCTTATTCTGCGGTGTATTTTTTCACCGTTTTTTCAAAGAGGTCGATGTCGAAGGGTTTTGCCAGAAAATCATCAGCACCGGCCTGGTTAGCGAGTTCACTGATATTGCTGTTGGCTGAAAAATAAATCACAGGAATATCTTTTAATTGTGGGTTTGCTTTAAGCAGTTTAGTAGCCTCAATCCCGCTCATGTCGGGCAGCCAGTTATCCATTAAAATAAGGTCGGGCATATAATCCGTCACCTGCTGCTCAACACTGTTTGTGGTGGGCGATGTTTGTACTTCGCAGCCAATGTCCTGCAGAATCTCGGTACAGAGTTCTAAAATTTCGAGGTTGTCATCAAAAATAAATACTTTCTTTTTCATATCATTTTCGGCATTACGCCATTTTATTTATATAGTTGGCCATTTGTGAGGGATCCAGCACCGCATCTACAGATACATGATCCAGCGCATACTGCGGCATGAAATTTACAACCGCTGAAGATGGATTCTGAACCAAGGCGATTCCGCCATTTTCTTTAACAGCCTTTAATCCCAGCGTTCCGTCGCTGTTGGCACCCGAAAGCAGCAAACAGGCAAGGTTTTCACCAAAAACTTCGGCAGCACTTTCCAATGTTACATCGATAGAGGGACGGGAAAAATTGACTTTCTCTGAGGCATCCAGCGAAAAACTCCTGTCATTCTCAATGAGTAAATGGTAGTTGGGCGGAGCGATGTAAAGGGTGGCGGGCATTAAAGTTTCCTTTTCTTCAATTTCCTTTACATTCAAACTGGTTTTAGCGGCCAAAAGATCGGTTAAGATATTATCTTTCCCAGGTTTCCGGTGCAGCACCAGAATCGTGGGAAACGGAAGCGCAGCACTGAGACCCGGAAGCATCTTTAAAAGAGCGTCGAGACTGCCGGCGGATCCGCCAATGATCAATGCTTCACAATGTTTCATCTTAATGAATTTTTCGCCAGATTTTTTCTCCCTTCAGTCTTTCGAAATTCTTAGCCACTGAAGAAAAATCCAGAGTTTCTTTTGTTCCCAGTGCCAGATAACCAAACTTGTCGAGACTGCTGTTGAAGAGTTCGAAAACTTTATTCTGAAGCGGCCGGTCGAAATAAATGAGCACATTTCGGCAAAGAATGAGTTGAAACTCATTGAAAGAATTATCCGTAACGAGGTTATGGGTTGAAAAGATAATTTTCGACTTCAGTTCATCTCTCAGTTTTCCCAGAGAATAATTTGCGGTATAATAGTTCACAAACTGATCGCTCCCGCCGGATGCGATATAATTTTCTGTATAGAGTTTTATTTTGTTCAGAGGAATCATAGCCTGGCTTGCAGTGGCCACCACTTCGCTGTTTATGTCTGTAGCATAAATCAATGATTTGTGAAGAAGATTGAGTTCCTTCAAAAATATGGCAACAGAGTATGCTTCTTCACCTGTGCTGCAGCCTGCCACCCAAATACGTATGAAAGGATAGGTCCCGAGCCGCGGCAGGATTTCGGTCCGTAAGGTCCTGTAAAAGGCCGGATCCCGGAACATTTCTGTGACATTGATCGTGATTTCCTCCAGAAAACGTTTGAAATACCCGGGCTCGGTTCTTATTTTATAGCGGTATTCAGCAAAACTTACAAATTTATCCATCTCATAAAGCCTCAGAATCCTTCGTTTGAGTGAAGCACGGGAATATCCTGTAAAATCGTAGCCGTAAACCTCCAGCACATCCGAGAGCAGGATTTCGATCAGTTCGTCGTTATGTTCGGATGATTTCAAAATTAATCGATTAATTGATTGAGTAAAGTCAGCAGTTCATCTACATTCACGGGTTTACTGATATATCCGTCAGCACCTGCCTCCAGACATTTCTCTCGATCACCAGTCATTGCCTGGGCTGTAATTGCGATCACCGGAATGTTTTTCAGGCTGTCGTCACTTTTTATTTTTCCAATGGCTTCGTATCCATCCATTTCCGGCATCATCATGTCCATCAGCACTGCGCCGATGTTGGTGTTTCCGTTCAGCAATTCAAGTCCGTGAGCGGCACTTAGGGCTGAGAGACACTGGTATTTTTTTGCTTTCAATACTGCCGAAAGCGCAAATATGTTTCTGCTGTCATCGTCGATGATAAGGATTTCCTTTGTATTTTTCATAATCCGGAATTTTACATTTTATCGTAAAGCCAAACTCTCAATAAAGAAATCAGCTGATCGATGTCTACAGGTTTGGAAATATAATCTGAAGCACCCACAGCGATGCATTTTTCACGGTCACCCATCATAGCTTTCGAGGTAACAGCGAGCACCGGCAGGTTTTTGAATTCAGGAAGGGTGCGGATTTCCCGGATACTTTCATAACCGTCCATTTCGGGCATCATCATATCCATCAGTACCACATCGATTGATGGGTCTTTTTTCAGTGCATTTAATGCTTCTTTACCATCCATCGCCGGAATTACTTTCATTCCATGAAGTTCCAGCGCTTTCGTGAGCGAAAAAATATTACGTACATCATCGTCAGCAATAAGTACTGTTTTATCTTTCAAAATATTCCGAAGTTCGCTCAGATTTTCGAAACTTCCGTTCTGCTGTTTACTCTTTTTCGTTTTTTCTTCTACCAAATGCAGGAACAGACCAGCCTCATCAAGAATACGCTGATAAGAATATGCAGTTTTTACCACAATAGAATCCGCGTATTTCTTAATCCGGTTTTCTTCGCCCTGGGAAAGATTTTTACCGGTGAAGACAATGATAGGCAGGTCTTCCAGACCTTTATTCTGCTTTATGGTTTCCAGTGTGTCGTAGGCATTTCTGTCGGGCACGCCCATGTCAAGAATTACGCAGTCGATTTCGCGTTTATGAAGAGAATCTATACTGTCGGAAACATTGTTTGCAATATCTGTCGTGATGTTATTAGCACTCAAAAAGTAGCTCAGGGCTTTTGCATGCTGCTCATTTTCTTCTACGATAAGCACCTTTTTAGGACCCTTTGCCAGAACATTTTCAAGTTTGCTGAAGATTTCCTGCATCTGCTCCAAAGCGAACGGCTTGTTGATGAAATCTACGGCACCGCGCAGCAGACTTTCCTGACGGAATTTCATTGATGACATAATATGAACCGGAATCGGTTTTGTTGCAGGATCGGACTTTAATGCTTCCATCACCTGCCATCCGTCCATAATCGGTAACTGAATGTCGAGCAGTATAGCAAGCGGTTTGAAATGTTGTGCCATTTCAATTCCTTCGTCGCCGCGTACTGCGACGATGACTTTGTAGTTTTTGGTACGGGAAAAGTCGACGAGAATTTTTGCAAAAGCAGTGTCGTCTTCAATAATGAGGATGACCTTGTCGCCGGACTGAATATTTTCCCTGTCATCATCAATTGATTCTGGAATTCTGTCCGAAATATAACGCTCCGGCTGTTTTGGTTTCTCCGGAACTGGATATACTGTAACTTCTTTTACAGGCTCGGGAGCTGAAAGTTGGGCTTTTTCTGAATCCACAGGAACTACGAGAGCAAATTCACTTCCTTTACCTTCGGTGCTTGTGAGAGTTATTTCCCCGCCCAGAAGTCTTGCGAGTTCGCGGCTGATAGAAAGACCGAGTCCTGTGCCGCCATATTTGCGCTGGGTAGATCCATCTGCCTGCTGGAAAGCTTCAAAAACGAGTCTCACCTTATCTTTTGCAATTCCGATACCGGTATCAATGACTTTAAAAATAACTTTCTCCTTTGTGTCATCTGCGTCGACGTGAAGCGTAATACTCCCCTGAGAAGTGAATTTTATTGCATTTGAAAGAAGGTTTTTAAGAATCTGTTCCAAACGTAGTTTATCGGTGCGGAGAATTTTTGCTGCTTCCGGCTGGGTTTCTATATTAAGTGCAAGGTTTTTATCTTTGGCCATCGGACTGAAAAGCATCCTCATGTCTGCCGTAATTTCATCTAAAGGAACCTGATTGAATTCCAGAGTCATTTTTCCTGATTCAATTTTGGACAGATCCAGAATTTCATCGATAAGTGTGAGTAATCCCTGTCCGGAACTCTGCATTACTTCAGCATATTCCACGTACTGTTCATCCAGATCTTCGCTTTCGGTCATCAGTTTTGAAAGCAGGAGAATTGAGTTCAGCGGCGTACGCAATTCGTGAGACATGTTCGCAAGAAACTCGGATTTATATTTCGTACTCTGCTCAAGTTCGATAGATTTCTGCTGAATATCAATATTTCTTTCCTCGATTAATGCATTTTTCTCTTCGAGCAGACTTGTTCTTTCCTCCAATTCCTGATTGCTCTGCAAGAGTTCTTCCTGCTGTACGCGAAGTTCTTCTTCAGAAGCTAAAAGTTTCTGAGACTGCGCTTCAAGTTCGGTATTAATATTTTCGAGTTCAGCATGCTGAGACTGCAGTTCTTCGGACTGGGCCTGGGTTTCCTCCAAAAGTTCCTGAAGTTTTATACGGCTTTGTGCACTGTAAAATGCCAACCCGATATTGCCTGAAATCGCATTCAGAAACTCGAGCTGCAGCGGAGTGTAGGTGGCAGTAGTGCCCAGTTCTAACACACCGAGTGGAATATTGTATCTGGTAATCGGCACCGCCACAATGTTGCGGGGTTTAGTATTTCCTGTGGCAAAGCTGATGGTGGTTCCGTCATCCGCAATATCCTGAACAACAATTTGTTTTTTCGACTGAAATGCCTGTCCGGCGATCCCTTCTCCGATTTGCAATGCTCTTTTTGTATCCCGGTCGCTGAGTGCATAACTTCCTTCCAGATGAAGCAGGTTATCTTCCTGCTGTACATAGAGTGCAGCCACCTGGCTGCCGGTTTTGGAGGTAATAAGATCTAATATTTCTGCAGATAGTACACTGATATTTTTGTCGCCCATCATTCGGTCATTCAGTTGTGTGATGGAGGTGCTGAGCCATTCTTTTTCCTCCAGAGTATTGAATGCGGTTTTAAGGGAATCGGCCATGCGGTTGAGTGGGTCTGCAACATTGCCTAAACTTTCCTGTGCATTTTGGTCCAAGAGAATATCGTAATCACCATTAGAGATTTGCGCAGTTACTTTCTCAATAGCTAAAAGACGGTTAACGGTCTCGTCATTTTTCTTTTCGAGTTCAGTGGTAAGTTTATTTTTTTCGTTGAAATCCTGAAGAACTTTACGGAAAAACACCAAAGTAATTGTTAAGGACAACAAAGCGGAAATAATGATGAGCAGCGGCGTATACGATGCAAAAGTGTTCATGCTTTCAGTACGAGACTGCAGAATGGCTTCTTCTTCGGTCTGCATTGCTGCGACGGTAGCCCGAATATCATCCATGTGTTTCTTTCCGGCTAACAACTGCTCGGAAGTAACATCTGTATTGTTTATTTTATAGTTTAAGTTGCGGTCCAGAATCATGAGGCGGGCCTCAACACTTACCTTTAATTTCTCCAGATTCTGTGCCTGTTGGGGCGAATAGGTAATTTCGCTGTTAAGTTCCGTTACTGCCTGAGCAATTTTAGCTTTCGCATTATTATAAGGAGTGAGGAATGCCTGATCGCCGGAAAGCAAATAACCGCGCTGCCCGGTCTCTGCGTCTTTAACAAGGGAAAAAACGTTGTTGATGTTTTTAATAGTCTCGTTACTTTCGCGCACCATTCCGGAGCTGTCGATAAGATTTTTAATACTGATATACGATGCTACAGAACTCATCAGTAAGAGCAGCAGCGATAGCCCAAGTCCGTAAAGAAGATTATTTTTAAAATTCATAAAAATTAATTATTGTTAATATCCTTTTCTGGATGTACCGGTATGTTAAAATAAAATTCAGATCCTTCTCCCGGCTCACTGTTTACGCCGATGGTGCCCTGATGTCTTTTGATAATTTCCTGACATATATAAAGGCCGATTCCCAATCCCTGAAAACGTTCTGAGGTTTCCTCGACCCGGTAAAATTTATCGAAAATCTGAAGTTGATGTTCCTTAGCCATTCCGATGCCAAAATCCCTTACCGAAAAATAAATTTGCGACCCGCGCAGTTCGGAGGTAATATGTACCTCGTCGCTGTCCGGCGCATATTTAATTGCGTTGGTGATAAAATTTATGATGACCTGCTCGATCCGCATTTCGTCGCCAAAGATTTCGGTACTGATATGGCCGGTTCTGATGAGTCTGATGGCAGGGTTAGCCTGCTGCATCACCTCTATAATATGATCAAGAATATCATCGAATGAGAAATATCTTTTATTGAACTTAAGTTTGCCGCTTTCGATTTTGGAGATATCGAGGAGGTCAGCCACCAGAAGATTAAGTTTTTCAATCTGGTTCTGTACTTTGTGGAGTCTTATTTTTACGGTTTCCACATCATTTTTGTCAATACTTCTTTCGAGCAACTGTATATAACCTTTAATACTCGTCATTGGAGTTTTCAGTTCGTGACTGGCGATGCTGATAAACTCGTCTTTTTTGCGTTCGGCTTCTTTCCTGAATTCAATTTCTTCGAGAAGTTTTTTCTGCATTTCATTCAGTGCACGGCTCTGTTCGTAAATGCGGTAAAACGTTTTCACCTTCAGTAAGAGAACATTCATATCCACAGGTTTGCTGATATAATCCAAACCACCAGATGAATACCCCCTTGTAATTAAATTTACATTGGCGCTCGCCGCAGAGAGAAAGATAATTGCGGTTTCTTTGGCTTTGCTGTAGCCGGATATGGCTTCTGCTACTTCAAATCCGTCCATTCCTGGCATCTGTACATCCAGAATAATCAAAACGTAGGATTTTTTGAGGATTTTTTTTAGCGCTTCATCGCCAGATGAGGCGGTATCAACTTCGAAGCCGTTCTTTTCAAGAACTTTTTTCAGAGAAATAATGTTTTCCGGAGCATCATCAACAATCAGGATCATTTTATATTCAGTTTAATTACAGAAGTTGACAAATATACATTTTTTGAATTTTACATTTTTAAGGAAGGATATTAGTTTTTTGGGAGGTTGATGCCCTTAAACATTAAACTGGCGCAAGTGATGATCCGTATGTTTGTATACTAAAATCCCAATCTGTTCCTGCGTCACTTTACCAAAAAAATCGTGTACAAAATTAGGGTTATGAAAATGATCATACTCAGAGAGCAACAAAATCCAGTCTGTTTTTCCTGCTACTACATCTCCATCTGTTACCGGGAATTTAAACTGTGCGGAGGTGGGAATGTTTCTGTCGAAAGGAGCCTTGTCTTTAATCATTTTATTCAGCGCTATTTTGCCGAATAATTTTCCCATGAAAACCTGTTTATAAACAGGTGAGCCTTTACCAAGAATCCACTGGTTCCAGTAAATATTGTGGTTAAGCATTTGGTGAATATTCATTTTTCCCCATGCCGGTGTATGAAGTTCGGTAAGATTATCAATTCTCGTTATGAGTTGAGAACGGTAGCTGCCCAGAGAGGCAGGCCGCATCAGCCGTTTCCTCGATCTGGCAAGAGAACGGGCCACCGACCCTTCCGGGGTATCGGTCGACC